>Ga0116164_10000004_pt1 | contig 230791 bp, 177 predicted proteins | sample AD_UKC109_MetaG_FD_89888 | JGI IMG/M metagenome (GOLD analysis project Ga0116164, IMG submission 89888) | Active sludge microbial communities of municipal wastewater-treating anaerobic digesters from Hong Kong - AD_UKC109_MetaG | ecosystem: Engineered > Bioreactor > Anaerobic > Digestate... | reverse complement strand
TCGGGAAGAGTATTTCCCGTCCTGAATTCCGGCTCGGGGGAGACCGTCGATCGATGCGCCGCCAGGCGACAAACAACCCCGCAGGGGCGACAGAGGGTAGCCCGGTGCGTGAGCGCCGCGTGAAAAAGCTCAAATCGAGAAAATTGACAGTCTCTCAGATCCGGGATGAAAAACCTCGATTCCGCACTCGAACGCCCATACTATTCACGTGGGACACTTTTTCTCACGCGTCCCACCCTTCATTTTTACAACCTACTGATATCATTGATTATTCATGAATAATGTGCGTGGGACAACGTGTCCCGAAGTGTCCCACTTGTCCCACTTGGGTCCATCGATTCGGGCGTCTGTTCAGAGAGGAATTACGGAGCGACAAAGGGCTCGGGCAGGAACGCGGCAAGCACTTCTTGTATCGGCTCGCCGTCCTGATTTTCGACGATGACGATCAGGTCGGGTGCGAACTCATAGAGCATCTGGCGGCACAATCCGCAGGGGCTGATCGCCGGCCTTTTTTCGGCGACGATCGCTATATGCGTGAACTCCCGTTGCCCCTCCGACAGCGCCTTGAGCAGCGCGACGCGCTCGGCGCACGCGCCCTGCAGCAGGCTCGGGCTTTCCACGTTGCAGCCGGTGAAGATCGTCCCGTCCGCACAGCGTAAAGCCGCGCCGACCGGGAACTGCGACCACACGGCATGCGAATGGCTCATCGCCTCTCGGGCCGCCTCAAGCAGGCTGCGGGCATCGTCGATTGGGAGAGCGTGGGGCATGGGCTAATCCGTTAAAGTAAAAGATCGCAGGGCCCGGTTTCCAGATTTTGGGGAGGACACTGGAGGAGAACCGAACCCCACGATCAAAACTGTTAACCGTTCTTTCACTGTTTCCTCGTTCGGAACGGTTATTTATAAATGAGTCAATGCACCTCGGTCAAGCGGAAACGACCGGGCGCTTCCGTTTTAAGCTCCGCGAAGTACAACACGATTTCGACCTCGGGAAACTTGGTCATCAACAGGTTGCGGGCCTCGCGCAGATCCTGATGATGCTGCGCCGTTTCGGCTTCCCGATCGGCGAACTGCATCGCGCCGTACGCGCCGCAATCCTCGTGGTTGATCAGGTAGATCGTCTTGACCTGATGCAGCTCGACCGAGACGGTCAAATCGCGAAACAGGGCCTGATCGAAGCCGGGCATTTTCGGCCGCAGCAGATCCTGCACCGACCCACCCCGGGTGATCAGGTCGCAATCGACCTTCAGGCTCTTGATGAACTCGGCGATGAAGTTACTGCCGTCCGCCCGCTGATGCAGACGAAAGTCTTCGCAGGTCACCACCGCCGCATCACATACGTGACCCATGGTTGTCTCCGTTTACGCTTTGCTCGGCTGGCGCACCAACGAGATAATGACCGCCGCCGCCAGGCACAGCACGCCGCAGATGGTGAAGGCCAACGGGAAGTTGCCCATGTCGCCCAGCTTGCCGCCCATGATCGGGCCGAAGATGCCGCCGATGCCGTAGGCCAGGAACACCCAACCGTAATTCTGGCCGATGAACTTGGTGCCGAAGGTGCCCGCGGTAATCATCGGGAACAGGGCGAAGTTGCCGCCGAAGTTGAAGCCGATCAGCGTGGCGAACAGATACAGCGTGTACTCGTTGCCCGCCATCCACTGGAACAGAATCACGAACACGCCCTGCGTGGCGGCCATGATGATCAGGGATTTCTTCGCGCCGAGGAAGTCGCTGAAGGTGCCCCAGGCGATGCGGCCGATGCCGTTAGCCAACGAGAAGAACACCGCCATGGCTGTGCCGGCGATGGCGCTGGCGGCCATTTCACTCAAATTGTGATCCATCAGCGCCTTCATCGGGAACGCTTTCATCAGGCCGATGGACATCAAACCGGCGCTGGCGCTGAAAGCAAAGGTCAGCAGAATCATGAAAAACTGCGGTTTGCGCAGCATTTCGCCGCTGTCGAAATCCAACGAGCCGGCGGCCGGCGCGCCGGTTCCGGTGGCGGCGGGGGGATTCCAACCGGCGGGCTTCCAACCTTCGGGCGGGAAAACCATCCAGATGCCGCCGATTACCACGGAAACCAGGAAGATGGCGCCGTAAAGGATGAACGTGCCGTTCAAACCCAGATTATCGGCGTCCAGCAGATGCGCCCAGGAACCGGCCAGCTTGACCCACAACATCGCGCCGAAGCCGAAGCCGGCGACGGCCAAACCGGTGATCAAGCCCTTTTTATCCGGGTACCAGCGCATGCCCACGGCGATCGGCACCACGTACGCCAGACCGATGCCCGCGCCGCCCACGATGCCGACGAAAATGAACGTCACCCAGAAGTTGAAGGGATTCAGCAAGCCGGCCAGCATATAACCGACGCCCAGGACGATACCGCCAACCATGGTCAGCACGCGCGGACCGATTTTGGGCATCAGCCGTCCGGCGATAACCATCACGATCGCGAACAACGCCAAACCGGCGGCGAAGACCGCCTGCGTTTGGGTGTTGCTCCAATCCTTTGCCTTCAAAGCGGGAGTAAACACCGACCAGGCGTAGATCGCGCCCAGGCAAAGCTGGATCATGATCGCGCCCACCACAACGAACAGTCGATTCATAACCTTTTGTTTTTCGCTCATTTACACTTCTCCATCGTTATACGGGTGATAACGTTACTTCATGATTGACGTGGGAATACTCGGTTGTGAATCTCAGATGGGTAGTGCAAATGATAGCGGAACTCGGCGTTTCCTGTCAACAGTGAATGAGGATTCATTCAATAAAAGTGCGGTTTCCCGCATGCTTGCCATTGCCAGCCGCCCGGGGATGCCGCATATTGTTCGGCGATGAACGAACACCGAAAATACTCGCCCAGTCGATGGGTGATTTTTTTTAACCGGTTGAATTTACTGGCGATGCTCCTCGCCGGACCGTGGTCCTTGTGGACGGCCGCCGCGTTCTTGTACAGCGATTATCCGTTCACGTTGGCGCCGTTCATTGTCGTCGCCCTGCCCGCGTTGGGCGGCTATTGGGTTTTCACAATTATCCTTTTCAAGGAATTCGCCCCGGAGAGTCTGTCTGTCGCCTTGCGCCTGACGCTGCTGCCCTGGCTGACGGCGGGCCTGTTGACCCGCTTGGCCGATGCCGATACCGCCGGTTTTTTCGCTGCCTTGGGCGGTTTGATGTTCACCGGTTTGCCGGCGGCGATGATCCTGCTGTTTTCTTTGGGCACCCACCTGCAACGCAAAGAGGAAAACGCCCCGCCCGGCGTCGGCGGCGCGCGCTGGCTACGCGGCGGGCACTCGCTGTGGGACGACCCGCACATCTACCCGATGTCCCGTTACGTGATGGGCTTCGTCTTTTTCCTGCCCGGCGTACTGGCGATGATGCCCGTGAGCATTCAGTTATGGAAAGTGGAACTGCTGGAAGGCGGTATCGTCAGCCTGATTGGCTGGCCCCTCGCCTGTGTGTTGACCGCCTGGCTCTATGCGCGCCAGATGAACGGTCTGTCGCGCCTGGGATTGATCCTGGGACCGGGGCGCGATTCCTTTTCGCGTTAACAAGTTATCTTAATAACACATCGCATAAACACACGATTTTGAATGAGTATTCATTCATTTCCATCAAATCTCACGTAACTAGTTGAAAAAATTGATTATGTTTTTTTCGACATATTGACAGATAACAATGTTTTTTCCTATTCTCATACCCTATCTTGCAACTAGGGATTACACACTTAAAACATGTTAACACACTCAGAAGGAGAGTTTCATGGATCTTAGCAGGCGGAGTTTCCTGAAAGCCGGCGGCGGTGCGACGCTGGCGATCCTCGCGGGACTCCCGGGCCTGAACCTCGGCCGCGCGTACGCCGCCAGCGAAAAGATGGGTAAACTCAAGGCTTCCACGCCTTTGACGACCATCTGCCCGTATTGCGGCGTCGGCTGCGGGGCGATCATGCACAGCCGTACGGTTAACGGCAAGATGTCGATCGTCAACCTCGAGGGCAACCCGGACCACCCGATCAACCGAGGGTCTTTATGCAGCAAGGGCAACGCGATCTTCCAGATCCACGATGACCCGGGTAAAAAACGACTCCAGTACGTCGAGTATCGCGCTCCGGGCGCCACTCAGTGGACGAAAAAGTCCTGGGACTGGGCTCTGAAACAGATCGCGAAACGGGTGGTTGATGCCCGTGAGAAAACCTTTATCGAAAAGAATGCCGCCGGACAGACGGTCAACCGGATGACGGGCATGGCCTGCCTGGGCGGCGCCTCGTTGGATAACGAAGAAGGGTACCTGCTCTCCAAGTGGATGCGTTCGCTGGGCGTGGTTTACCTCGAACACCAGGCCCGAATATGACACAGCTCCACTGTCGCCAGTTTGGCGGCTTCGTTTGGTCGGGGTGCGATGACCAATCACTGGGTCGATCTGCGCAACTCCGACGTGTTCCTGATCATCGGTTCGAACGCGGCTGAAAATCACCCGATTTCCTTCAAGTGGATCACCGAGGCCATCGAGCAGCGGGGCGCCAAGTTGATCAGCGTCGACCCACGCTTCACGCGCACCAGCGCCCGGGCCCACATTTACGCACCGTTGCGGCCGGGCACCGACGTGGCCTTCATGGGCGGGATGATCAATTACATCCTGCAGCACGACCTGATCCAGAAGGAATACGTGCAGCATTACACCAACGCCACCTTCCTGATTAACGAAAAATTCGATTTCAAAACGGCGGAAGGTCTCTTCTCCGGATACGATCCGGAAAAGCGGGCGTACGATAACTCGTCGTGGGCCTATCAGCTCGACGAAAACAAGATTCCCAAGCGCGACATGAGCATGAAGGATCCGCATTGCGTGTACCAGTTGCTCAAGAAATTCTACGCGCGCTACGACATGGAGACGGTGAGCAAGATCACCGGTACGCCGATCGATCTGATGAAGCAGGTTTATGAAACCTACGCCAGCAGTCATCCGGCGGACAAATCCGCGACGATCATGTACGCGATGGGCACCACGCAGCACACGCACGGCACGCAGAACATTCGTTCCTACGTGATCGCGCAGTTGCTGATGGGCAACATCGGCGTGGCCGGCGGCGGCATCAACGCGCTGCGCGGGGAAAGCAACGTGCAGGGCAGCACCGACATGTGTCTGCTGTTCCACATCATCCCCGGCTATCTGCAGTGCCCGACCGACGCCGATACGAGCCTGGACGCTTTCGCCAAGAAGTACTACGAAGGCAAGAACTTCAATCCCGACTCCGCCGCCTGGTGGAGCAACGGCCGCAAGTACATGGTCAGCCTGCTCAAAGAGTGGTTCGGCGAGCATGCGACGGCGGCCAACGATTTCGCTTATAGCTGGATTCCCAAACGCGGCGGCAACTACAGCCACATCTCCTTGTTCGAAGACATGGGCAAGGGCGTGATGAAGGGCGCGTTCTGCTTCGGACAGAATCCGGCGGTCGGCGGCCCCAACTCCGAGTTCGAGCGCAACGCGCTGGCCAAACTCGACTGGTTGGTGGCGATCGACCTGTGGGAAACGGAAACCTCCGTTTTCTGGAAGCGCGACGGCGTGAATCCCAAGGACATCAAAACCGAAGTGTTCCGCCTGCCCGCCGCGGCCAGCGTGGAAAAGGAAGGTTCGATTTCCAATTCCGGTCGATGGGTGCAGTGGCGTTACAAGGGCGGCGACGCGCCGGGCGATTCGATGGACGACCTGTGGATCGTTCACCGTCTGCAACAGGAAGTGTACAAGCTGTACAAGGCCGGCAAGGGCAAGAAACACACCGACGCGATTCTCAAGCTCAACTGGCCCTATGACAACGGCCACGGTCACCCGGACGTGCACAAGGTCGCCAAGGCGATCAACGGTTACGAAACCGCGACCGGCAACCAGGTGAAGAACTTCACCTTGCTGCAGGCCGACGGCAGCACCGCTTCGGGCAACTGGCTCTACAGCGGCGCGTACAACGCCGACGGCAACAACATGGCCAAACGCGATCCGAAGGACACGCACCTGGGCATGTATCACAATTGGTCGTGGTGCTGGTTGGTCAACCGCCGCGTGCTGTACAACCGCGCTTCGGTCGACCTGAACGGTCAGCCCTTCGCGCCCGACAAGCCGATCATCACCTGGAGCGGCTCGGCCTGGACCGGCGACGTGCCCGACGGCGGTTGGCCGCCCATGAGCGACACGACCGGCAAACCCAAGCTGCCGTTCATCATGAAGAACGAAGGCGTGGCGAACATCTTTGCCGCCGGCCTGGCCGACGGTCCGTTCCCCGAGCACTACGAACCGGTGGAAAGCCCGACCGAGAACCTGATGCATCCGGCGTGCGACTGCAACCCGGCGGTGTTCTATTACGGCGGCGCCTCGGCCAAGTTCGGTTCGCCCGACAAGTATCCGATCGTCGGCACGACCTACCGCGTCAGCGAACACTGGCAGGCCGGCGCGATGACCCGCAGCCTGCCCTGGCTCGTCGAACTGATGCCCGAGCTCTTTGTCGAGATGAGCGAAACGCTCGCCAAGGAAAAGGGACTGACCAACGGCGATCTGGTTCGCGTGTGGAACGATCGCGGCAGCCTGGTCGCCAAGGCCTGCGTCACCAATCGCTTCAAGCCGCTCAAGGTGAACGGCAAGGACGTCGAGATGGTGGGCATTCCCTGGCACTGGGGCTTCTGCGGCATCTGCGAAGGCGATTCGGCGAACGTGCTAACCCCTCACGTAGGAGATGCGAACACCCGGATTCCCGAGTTCAAGGCGTTCCTCGTGAACATTGAGAAGAAACTTTAGGAGGTGCAGTCATGGGTAAAAAGTTGATGATTATCGACCCCAGCCGCTGCACCGGTTGCCGCGGGTGTCAGGTCGCCTGCAAACAGTGGAACGAACAGCCCGCCGTGAAGACCATCTTCACCGGGAGTTACCAGAATCCGCCCGATCTGGACGGCGACACCTACACGCTCGTGCGTTTCAGCGAACGCGACAACGGCAAGCCCTACGGCGTGTACTGGCTGCTGACCAGCGACCGCTGCCGTCATTGCTCGGAACCCACGTGCGTCGACGGCTTCAGCAACACGAAGGAAGCGACGTTCATTTCGCCGGAAGGCGCGGTGGTCTACACCGACCAGGCGAAAGCGGCCGACTTCGAGAACGTCAAGGACTATTGCCCGTTCAACATTCCGCGTTTGAAGAAGAACGGAAAGGTCGTCAAATGCACGTTGTGCTACGACCGCATCGCCGAAGGCATGGAGCCCGCGTGCGCGCACGCCTGCCCCACCGACGCGATTTCGTTCGGCGACTACGACGCGATGATGAAGTACGCGCAAGAACGCATCGCCTGGCTCAAAGCCAAGGACAAGCGAGTCAAAGCCGACAAGGTGAAACTCTATCCGGATCTGCCCAGCGCGGTGAAGTGGATCCTGATGGACGACTACGACGCGCACGGTCTGGAAGGCGACGTTTAAGTTCAATTGATCGCGATGAAGGGCCTCGCCGTCGGCGGGGCCTTTCTTTTTCCCGCGCCCCTCTTGCTCCGCGTTGTGCTTTGGTGTACCCGAGAAAGAGGCGTTGCGCCTGCCATCGCAAAAACAAAGGAGAACACGGATGAAAATCCGAGGCAAAGTTCCACCGGCTCCGGCCACGCCGCATCACGACGACGAAGTCAAACCCGGCTTTTCCCAATTGGCCGACGAGCGCATCACCAAGGCGATCGACGCCTATCGCGGCGAGGAATACGCCGCCGAGGACTTGCTCGATCTAATCGACAATTCGCTGCGCCTGGTCAATAAATCCTTCGACGCGTTTTTGCCCTTCGCCCGGAAATACACCATCGCCTCCGAGCAGGCGGCCCTGCGCCTCAAAGAGGGATTTTACCTGGTGGACGCCGAGCGGCTCGAAGTCGGCGAGGCTGAGTTGATCGCCCTGGCGCGCGAGGTGCTGGCGCTGGCCTCGTTCACCGACGAGGAAACGTTCAAAGCGATGACCGACTGGGTGGAACGGGCGATCGCCGAACCGGCCCAACTGGCCGACCTGCTGCGGCTGTCGGTGGCCCGCGACGCGGAAACGATCAACAAGCTGGCCACGCAATCGGGCCTACTGCGCGAATCGTTTTTCTTTTTGCTGCACAACCTCGGCTCGGCCGTGCTCCCGGCGTTCGCGCACGCCCTCGCCCATCACGTGCGGGACGAACAATGGATGTTCGGCGCCTGTCCCATTTGCGGCAACCAGCCGGCGATGGGCGCGCTGGTCGGCGACGGCGGCAAGCGGCACTTGTACTGCGGCGCGTGCAATTTCGTCTGGACCTTCCCCCGGCTCAAATGCCCCTACTGCGGCAACGAGGACAGCGAGCAACTGCGCGCGTTGACCCATGACGACGAAGCGCCGCATTACCTCGACGCCTGTTTGGCGTGCGAGCGGTACGTGAAGACGGTGGACTACCGCAAGGCCGACGCCAAGCGCGCCGTGCTGCTGCCGGTGGAAGACGCGGCGACGGTGTTTCTGGACATCATGGCGGTTAACGAAGGCTACCGCCGCGAATAATCGATAAGCCGACGATCGGAGACCTCGTGCTGATCATCAAAAATATCGAGGTCGTACCCCCCGAAGCGCCCAACGACGGCAGCGGCCGGGCGACGTGTCGCTGCACCGTGCTCACCCCCAACGAACAGGCGCATATCAACGCCGTGCGCATCGACCTGTCGCCGCTGGGGCTGGCGGCCGAGCATCCCCTCTCGCCGACCGATCATGTTCTGCCCGCCACCGCCGAGGGCGTGTACGAAACGTCCTGGCCCGTGCCGCTATTGGCCGAGCCGGGGCACTACGAATTGCCGCTGTTCGCGCTGGATTCCGAAGGCGCCGCCGGGCGGCAGAAAGCGACGCTGCGGATCGACTATTGCCGTCCCGCCTATCCGGCGGCGGTGACGCATGCGGACAATCGACGCGCGCTGGAGATGATCGCCGACGCGCCGCTGACGGCGGGCAACAGCGTGACGATCCTCGACGACGGTCAAGCCGCCTTCGACGCGCGCCTGGCGATGATCGAAAGCGCGACGCAACAGATCAACCTGCAGGCCTACACGCTCAGCGACGAGGGACAAAGCGACCGGCTGGTCAAGGCGCTGCTGACCAAGGCCGAGGCGGGCGTCGAGGTCAACGTGCTGCTCAACTCCGACACGCAGTTGCCCTCTTCGCCGATCGGCACGTTGCGCATGCGCTTTCAAAAACTGCTGCTCGACCTGCAACTGCTGGGGCAGAAAATCGAAGCCCACCTGGCCGACGAAGCGAACGAAGGCGTGGTCGCCATGCTGATGCGGCAATGGCAGCAGAATTCGCGCGGCATCAACCTGCTGATGTTCAGCGGTCAGTTGCTGCGCGACGCGGGGATCGTCTCGCTGCGCGGCGGCGATCAACCGCCGGCGATCTGGCTGCAAAAGATGCGGCAGGATCGGACGCTGGAAACCAAGGAAGCCAAGGATCGTTTGACCGTGTTCAACGGCCCCGGCGGGCTGCCCGCGCTGCCGCTGCTGGATTTCGCGATCCATGAGAAGATCCTGGTGGTCGACGGCGAACGGGCGATCGTCGGCGGGCGCAACATCGACGACCGCTATTTCTTCCACTGGCTGGACATGGACCTGCTGCTGACCGGCCCGCTCGTGCATCGCGTGCAGCAGGGCTTTTTGCGCAGCTTCCGGACATTTTCCACCGGCAACGCCAACATCAAACAACCGGCCGAACTGTTCCGGGCGGACGAGCCGACCGGCGAGGTCGACGCGCAGTTCATTCAGTCGCAACCCTGGCGCGGCGAATACCAGACCATGCGCGTGCTGATCAGCGCGTTGCAGATGGCCCGCGAGCGCGTGTTCATCTCTTCGCAGTACGTCATTCTGCCCGATTGCCTGCTGCGCGACGCGCTGCTGGATGCGGCCCGGCGCGGGGTGGAAATCCGGATTCTGACCAACTCCTACCGCACCTGTCAGGAGGTCGGTTTTTCCACCGGCTACCTGGTGTCGCTCAACTACCTGCCCGCATTGCTGGCCGAGAAAATCCGCATTTTCGAAATCGACGGGCACGAGGTCGACGGGCAGCCGCAACCGTATCTGCACACCAAGGAGTTTCTCATCGACGGCGAGCTGGCGCTGATCGGCTCGTTCAACTTGTCGATCCGCAGTTGCTACATCGAGTCGGAAAATCTGATCGCCATTCATCATCCGGCGACGATCGCCGACCTGGAAGAGCGCTTCGTGCGCCGCCAGACCACCCAGGCGAGTGAAATCACCGCCGCGCGCTTGAGCGAAATCAACCGTCAGCACAAAAGCAAGATCGAACTGGCGCGGTACGTCGAGCTGCTCTACTGATATTATTTATATTCGAATATTGCCAAGCGGTCCGAGAATTATTATGAATAGAAGTGAGTGGGGGTCTGCGTTTCCAAATGCCAGGCAAAAAGAACGAGTCGATGATCAGCCGACCGACTGCGGAAGGCTTTTTCTTCAAAAGCCGCGTGCAGGGACGATTGTTCTATACCCTGCTGACGATCGGCTTGCTGCCGTTGTTGGTGACGGCGTCGATCAGCTATCTGCTCGCGCGCAATACGGTGAAAAAGGAGGAAGGGATTCAGTTGCGCGCCATCGTGGAAATGAAGGCGCGGCTGCTGGACGTCTGGTATCACGAACGGGCGCAGGACGTCGCGGACATCGCCGACAGCGAGCACATCCGCCAATGCCCGGGCATCGAAATGAAGACCGAGCAAAACAAAACCTGCGCGTTGCTGGATCGGTTCAAGAAGCGCTCATCCTCGTTCATCCAAATCGCGGTGATCGATCAGAATGCGCACACCCATGCCGCAACCGGACCGCTGCCGATCGGGGTGAACCTGAACCACATTATCTTCATGATCGCCGAACTGCAGCGTTCCCCCGAGCGGAGCATCATCCGCGCCCTGCACGAGCCGGAGTTGGGCACCGTGGTGGTCACCGCGCGCAAAGTCGACAACGACCGGCAAGACGAGCAGTTGTTCGTCATCGGCCTGTTGAACATGAACGAGATTTCGCGGGATATCATCGACGATAAAACCGGGCTGGGCGTCAGCGGCCTCACCTACCTGATCGACGAGCATGGCGTACCTCTCGATTCCGAACGCTTTTCCGCCAACCGCAACAAGTCGCTCACCGTCGACATGAAAAAATTTCAGAATCAGCGTCTGCAAGTCGTTACCGGCATTGCCGGCCCCAAGGTGTTGCGGTACGGCATTCGGATCGAGGATCTGGGCTGGAGCCTGATCACGGAACGCAACATCGACGAGGTTTTCCGCTCGATTCGCTATATCCGCACGGTCGTGTTGGGCACGACCATGCTCCTGGTGCTGGCGGTGGCCTTTTTATCGGCCTGGATCTCCCGCTATTACACCAAACCGCTGCGGGCGGCCACCAAAGCGGCCGATGCCTTGGCCGCGGGCAATTTGACGACCAAGATCAACTACCAGTCGATCGGCGAAGCGCAGCATTTGATCGACGCGTTCAACAAAATGGTCGACAACGTACGCAGCACGCAGAGCGAATTGTCGGAAAAACGCAACGAACTGCAGGAAGCCTACGACAAACTGGTGGCCGCGCAGGATCGCCTGTTGCAGCAGGAGCGCATAGCGGCCATCGGTCAGTTCACGGCCAGCGTCATCCATGAAATGCGCAATCCGCTTTCTTCGATCATGATGAACCTGCAGATATTGGCGCGGCCCACCGACGACCGGGAGCGGCTGGCCAAGCACTATCATCTGGCCGTCAACGCGGTGAATCGTTTGAAGGTCATGTTCAACGATCTGCTCAACTTCGCCAAGCCGATCGACATCGAGCCCAAACCGACGGCGTTGCGGCCGATGCTCGAAGCCGTCATCGGCGAGATGCAAAACAAGTTGCAGGAGCGAAGCATCGACGTGCAATTGGTGATCGAACTGGGCGACGATCACGTCCTGCTGGACGCCGGCCGCTTCCGGCAGGTATTTCTCAATCTGTTGAACAACGCGGTCGAGGCGATGCCGGACGGCGGCACGATCCTCATTCGCTCGCGCTTCGCCGACGGCCTGCTGCTGATCGAAGTGATCGACGACGGTCCGGGCATGACGCCCGAGGTCAGTGCGCGCCTGTTCGAACCGTTTTTCACCACCAAGGAAAACGGCGTCGGGCTGGGCTTGCTGGTCGTGAAAAAGATCGTCGAAGCGCACGGCGGCAATCTGGCGTTGCACAGCGAACCCGGACAGGGCACCACGGTGCGCATCACGTTGTAAAGGAAGGTCGGATGAATAAAGTCCTGCTCATCGATGACGACAAGACGATCGGCGAAACGCTGCGCCTGCATTTGTCCAGCCAGGGGTACGAAGTCACGCTGGCCAACCGCATCGGCGAAGGCCGTCGGCTCTGGCAATTGGGCAATCCGGATCTGGTGCTGCTGGACCAGAAGCTGCCCGACGGCAGCGGGCTGGATCTGCTGCGCGAGGCGAAGCGGGAACGTTGGTCGGGCAGCGTGATCATGATCACCGGCTACCAGGACATGACCTCGACGATCGACGCGATGAAACTGGGCGCCTTCGATTACCTGCTCAAACCGCTGAACCTGGACGAATTCGACCTGGTCATCGAAAAGGCCGTGCATACCGCCAAATTGGACGCGCGCCTCAAGGCCATCAGTCGCGAGCACACCGAGGATTTCAACCGCTACGACATCGTCGGCAACAGTCCGGCCATCTACAAGGTCATCAAGCAGATCGGTCTGGCGGCGAATAATCCGGTGACCGTTCTGGTGCAGGGCGAATCGGGCACCGGCAAGGAGCTGATCACGCGCGTGCTGCATCGCGCGACCAATCCCGAAGAGCCGTTCGTGGCCATCAACTGTTCGGCGATGGTGGAAACGCTGCTGGAAAGCGAATTGTTCGGCCATGAAAAAGGGGCGTTCACCAGCGCGCACATGCGCAAGATCGGCAAGCTCGAATTCGCCGGCGCGGGCACGGTGTTTCTGGACGAGATCAGCGAACTGTCGACGAACCTGCAAGCCAAGCTGCTGCGGGTGATTCAGGAGCGCGAATTCGAGCGCGTGGGCGGGCTGAAATCGCTGCCGCTCAAGGCGCGGATCGTCACGGCGACCAACCGCGACTTGAAGCAGTTGGTGCAGGAGGGACGATTCCGCGAGGATCTGTACTATCGCCTGCAGGTGTTTTTCATCACGCTGCCGCCCTTGCGCGAGCATCGCGAGGACATCCCCCTGTTGGTCGAGCACCTGCTCAAGCGCATCAACATCGAACTGCACAAGAAAATCGTCAAAGTGGCCGACAACGATCTGGAGCGGCTGATGGCCTTCGACTGGCCGGGCAACGTGCGCGAATTGTACAACGTGCTGATTCGCGCGGCGGTGGTTTCCAAAGGCGACGTGCTGGTGCTGGGCGATTTCGGCGACCGGCAAACCTCGTCGCCCGACAGCCTCGGGCGCAGCCTGCCTTCGCTGAAGGAATTGGAGAAGGAACACATCGAACGCGTGTTGCGCTTCACCAAAGGCAACTACGGCGAGGCGTGCGAGATCCTGGGCATCACGCGGCCGACGCTGCGCAAGAAACTGGAAGACTACAACCTCAGGGATTCGTTCTAGCCGGTGATCGTCGCGAGCACGCGGTCGATGCGCGCGCCGACGTCCTGAAACACTTCTTGCAGAATGGGATCGTCCACCATTTCGACGAACGGTTCGGCGCTGCGCGCCACGATCGCGGTGCCGCCTTTCTCCTCGAACACCGAAATGTTGCAGGGCAGCATTACGCCGATATCCTTGTTCGCCGTCAGCAGCTTGCGCGCCAGCGGCGGATTGCACGCGCCCAGAATCACATAGCGGTCCATCGTATGATCGAGTTTCTTTTTCATCGTTTCCTGCACGTCGATGCGCGTGAGGATGCCGAAGCCTTCGGTCGCCAGCGCTGCGGTAAGCTTTTCGACGGCGGTGTCGAAATCCAATGAGGTGTCCACCCGTTTGGCAAAATTCATTTTTTTCTCCACTTCCACAGGTTCAAGATTTTCCGTGACTTGTCACCGGCCTATTTTTCAATGTTCGCGTTGCGCAACCGCAGACTGTTGGTGACGACCGACACCGAACTGAAGGCCATGGCCGCCGCGGCGTAGACCGGTTGGAGGAAAATGCCCAGCGGCGCGAGCACGCCGGCCGCGATGGGAAGACCCAGGGTGTTGTAGACAAACGCCCAGAAGAGATTTTGTTTGATCGTCCGGACCGTGCGCCGGCTCAGCCGGATCGCCGTCACCACATCTGCCAAAGATCGTTTCATTAATGTAATGTCGCCCGCTTCCATGGCAAGGTCCGTACCCGATCCCATGGCGATGCCGACATCGGCCTGCACCAGCGCGGGGGCGTCGTTGATGCCGTCGCCGACCATCGCCACGACTTCGCCGGTCTGTTGGATTTCCTTAATTTTTTTCAGTTTCTCGGCGGGCAACACCTCGGCGATGACCTGATCGACGCCCAGTTGCGTCGCCATCGCCTGCGCCACGCGGTGGTTGTCGCCGGTGAGCATCCACACCTTGAGGCCCATTCGCTTGAGTTGCGCAACGGTCTCGCGTGCCTCGCCACGCGCCTGATCGGCGATCGCCAACACGCCCACCACCTGCCCCGACGAAGCGACGAACACCGGCGTTTTGCCCTCGTTGGCCAGGCGCTCGGCCTTGTCGCCGAAGCCGTTGAGCAGTATCTGCGACGCTTCCATCAACTGCCGGTTGCCCAACAGCACCGGCGCTCCCGCGATGCTGACGCTCACGCCCAATCCCGGTTGCGCATGAAAATCCTCACCCGAGGCGATGGACAAACCGCGCTGTTGCGCAAAGCGGACGATCGCCTGCCCCAGCGGATGCTCGCTGTGCGCTTCGGCCGCCGCGGCCAGGGCCAGCACCTCGTTTTCGCCGTGCGAGCCGTTGGTGAGCACATCACCGACTTCCGGCCGGCCGATCGTCAGCGTGCCGGTCTTGTCGAACACCACGGCGGTCAGCCGCTGCACTTTCTCCAGCGCCTCGCCGCCCTTGATCAGAATTCCCTTCTCCGCGCCCAGGCCGGTGCCGACCATGATCGCCGTGGGCGTGGCCAGGCCCAACGCGCACGGACAGGCGATGATCAACACCGAGATGAACACGAAGATCGCGCGGGGCAGCGCGGGATCCGGTCCGAGCGCCAGCCACAGGCCGAAGGCCAGCACGGCGATGGAAATGACCGCCGGCACGAACACGGCGGCCACTTTGTCGGCGAGTCGTTGAATGGGCGCCTTGGAGCCCTGCGCTTCGCGCACCACGCGCACGATCTGCGCGAGCATCGTATCGCGCCCGACGCGCTCGGCACGGAAACGCAAATGACCGGTGAGGTTGATCGTCGCGCCGATCACGCGTTCGCCGACCCGCTTGTCCACCGGCATGCTTTCGCCGGTAAGCATCGCCTCGTCGACCGTCGAATCGCCGGCGAGCACGACGCCGTCCACGGGGATTTTCTCGCCGGGGCGCACCAGCACCTCGTCGCCGACCACGACGTCCTCGATGGGAATTTCCACCTCGTTGCCGTCACGGCGCACGCGGGCGGTTTTACTGCCCAGGCCCATCAACTGCTTGATCGCCTCGCTGGTGCGTCCTTTGGCGCGCGCCTCCAACAGGCGCCCGAGCAAGATGAGCGTGATGATGATCGCGGCCGTGTCGTAATAAACCGCCACCCGGCCGCCGCTGACCGCGGCGAACCAATCGGGGCGCACGGTGGCCAACAGGGAATAAAAAAAAGCGGCGCCGGTGCCGACGCTCACCAGGGTGTTCATATCGGCGGACCCGCCTTTTAAGGCGAGGTAGAATCCGCGATGAAAGCGGCCTCCCGCATACAAGAACACCGGCAACGTCAGCAGCAACAGCACGTAGTGCATCGCCTGACGCGGGATCAGATCCAAACCGGGAAAGAATTTTTGCCCCATGCCGATCAGGATCAGCGCCGACAAGGCGGCGGCCAGCACGAACTGATGCTTCAAACGTGCGTATTCGCGCACGCGCTGGCCGGTATCCTCGTCCAGGGTCATATCGCCGGACACCTTGATCACTTCGTAGTTGCCGGCTTGGCGAATCGCGCGTTTGAGATCGCCGATCTCGACCGCGCCGGGAACATAACGCACCGTGGCCTGTTCACCGGCGAAATTCACCGCCGCCGCTTCGACGCCCGGCAGATCGTTGAGCGCCTCTTCCACCCGCGAGACGCAGGTGGCGCAACTCATGCCGGTGATGTCGAGGGTGACGGTCTGGCGGCCGACGTCATAGCCGGCGGCGCGCACGCGCGAGGAAATGTCGGAGAGTCCCACCCGGTCTGGCTCATAAGCGACCATGGCCGATTCGGAAGCGAAGTTCACCGTTGCTTCCAGTATCCCGGGTACTTCGCTGAGCGCCGATTGAACCTTTACCGCGCAGGTTGCGCAATGCAGGCCGACGATCGGCAACTCGACTTTGCGGGTGGGACTCACATGGGCAGAAGGGTCTTTTTTTTGAAAGGTTGCTTTTTCGGTTGCGTTTTCCATGGGACTTGTTTTCTGTGGGTTTGTTTTACTGGCGGACATTCCTCCATGAACAGAGCCAAACGCGGACTGGTTGCCACCCACAACGGTTGCGGATGCGGGAGTCCCGCTCGACTGAAAGCTGTGGCGGCCTTCCACGGAAGGCACGTTTCTTCGCTCCGGTGCCATGAGTCGCTCCATAAAGGAGATTTTAAACTTTTCAAGGTTCATGCCAACTATAGGAAATTTTTATCTTGTTGTATATAAAGTGTTTTTAAGATTATCCACAAGGCGTTTCGGCCCTCTGTTCGAAAACATTTTTCCATACCATTTGAAAATAGTTTTCAATCGCGAAAACCGAGGAGAAATGCCGACGCTCGCCAGGAATTGATTATTTTCATTTAATACGTACTTAAATGGAAGGTGCGACGCCGAGTTGGGGGCTTTCCCGGCGTCGCAGGAGAGGAGATTGGTCTTGCTGCGAAAAAGGTTTATGCAAGCTCTCAAAAAACTGGTCTTTTCTTGAGCAAGGACAATGCCAAGATTTTTCGGAAAATGTTAAGTGCTTGCCAGTAAACGAAATTTTTTTATAACGCGGTTTTGGCGGCCGTGAAAATCATCCGCTACCCTCTCAAAAATCCGAGACTGCTGTGAAATATCTGAGAGACAGGTCACAGAAATCCTAAGTGAAATCGAAAAAATAGAACCTTCATTCTACGGCCGACTCGTCAAAGCAGCAATTAATCAGCAGATGGCAGTTCTTGCGGCAGTTCGCCATTTCCGCCCGCACGCGCCGGGCCTGCTTGCCGGTGGCGATCTCCACGATGCCCTTCCCGGCGAACAGGTTGCCGATCGGCTCGTAGCGCCCACAGAATTTCACCACGCCGGCGCCCTCGATGGTCAGCCCGAAGTTGCCCACGTTGCAGCGCCCCATGGCGATCGTCCCGGGGTGGCGGAAGTAGTCGATGAGCACCGGGAATTGCGCGTCCTCGTTGAGGATCGGAAAACCGGCGCGCTTCATATTAAGTAGCTCGCCGAGCACCTCGGCGACGCGGTCGGGATCGTCGGGGAACAACGGGCTGTCGACCCACCAGTTGTCGCGCGGCTCTTCGCCGAAGGGCTGCATCAGCGCCTGAAAGAAAATGCCCGACAGCCGCGGGTTGTCGCGCACCCAGGTGACGAAGCCCTGCAAGATCTCGATGTTCTCGCGGCAGATGACGCAATTGACGAACACCTTCATGCCGTTGTCGGTGGCGTGGGTGATCGCCCGTTCGGCCAGCGGGAAGGCGTCCGGGCGGCAGCGCAGTTTGTTGTGCACGTGGTCGAAGCCGTCGAGGGAAAGGACGATGTGATCCAGGCCCATCACGGCCAGTTCGTGCGCCAGTTCGCCGCTCAGCGAAAAGCCGTTGGTGTTGATCGTCGGGTCCAGCCCCGCTTCGAGCGCGCAGCGCACCAGCGGCTTGAGGTTGGGGGACAGCAGCGGCTCGCCGCCGGCGATTTTCAGCTCCATGGGGCCGAGCCACGCGCCGATATCGCGCACCGCGCGGCACAGCGTTTCGGCGTCGAGTTCGTTCTCCACCGGATTGCGCCAGATGCGGCAATGCAGGCACCGCGCGTCGCAACGGTTGGTCAGATGAATGCTGACATAGGCCGGCCGAAAATCGTCCATGCGCGCCCTTTCCATCTTCAGAATGCGGCAAATTTTCGGGAGGGTCAAATCAATAACAGGTCGCGCCGCCGCCGATTTCCAGGCGCAGGAAAAAGCCGCGCGGCGTAGCGTCGGGGGCGTCGTCGTAGGTGCGTCCGCCGTCGCGCCAATCGCCCAACGGCTCCTGGTGCACATAGCCCAGGCGCAACGCACCGGCGACGTGTCCGCGCGCGGAAGTCGGTCGGTACAGCAGCATCAGCGCCACGCCGGCCTCCAACGGCAGGCTGTCGCGGCGGATACGCTCGAAGGGCGTGGGCTGCTTGGCTTCCAATTCCAGGTAGGTGACGCCGTAACCCGCGCCGACGAAGGGAACGACGCTGCCGATTTGCCCGTCGTACACACGCCAGCCGAGGTCGAGGATCCCCCAGCCCCAATACAGCCACGCGTCGTTGCTGTGACTGCGGCTGGACAGGCGCGAGCCGTGCGCGGTCGGCGCGACGTACAGCGGGCCGTACTGGAAGGTGGCGGCCGCCCCGGGCATCCACAAGTAGCCTTCGTAGGGGCGCAGGTCGTAGGGCGCGATGAAGTCGCTGAGTTCGCCCGCGTCGAAGGACATCAACTGAAACGACGGGGCGAGCGTCCAGGTCAGCGGCTCGGCCGTCGCGACGGACGCCGGCGCCAACGCCAACAACAGCGCGCCGATCAACAGCGGAATATGGAATCGTCGGTAATCCATCTTCGGATAATCGTTATAGCGCGTCGGCGAGGTTTTTACTAGAAGCGGAAGGCGAACTCGCTCTTAAATCCTTCGAACGGCGGAATCGGCCGGCAGACGCCGCCGGCGCACTTGAGCCCGCCCTTGTAGCGTCCGTAGGCCAGCGAAACCTGCATCCAGTTCGTCGGCTTGATCACCGTTTCGGCCGCCCAGAAGTGCGGATCGTCTTCCTCTTCGGCGCCCAGTTCGACGGTGCCGGTCGCCGGCTCGTCGCTGTTCTCGTAGCTGCCGACCAGCGACAGATACGGGTTGTAGCCGTAGCTGACGATCGCCTCGTGCGAGGCGTAGTCGACTTCGCTCATCAGCCCGAAGCCGTGGAACTGCTTGCCCAGGTATTCGAGCTGCAGCGAGTGCGGATGAACGATCGGCGTTTCGAAGGTCAGTTCGCCGTGCACGTAGCGGCCCTCGACGATCTCGCGATAACCCGCCGCGCCGGTGAGCGTCGAACCGTTGCCGAAGGTGCGGTCGAAGCCGCCGTAGGTGTGCTCGATCCACTCCAGCCACTTGAGGTCGGAGCTATAGTGGTCGGCCAGTTCCAGCGGCATTTCCTCGTGCGTCTGGATGTTCGTGTAGTTGACGTACAGCCCGACGTCGACCACGGGCACCACGTAATCCACGCGGCCGCGCCCGCCGGTGGCGTCCTCATAATTGGGCAGATGGCCGAAGGACATCTTCGGGTATTCCATGCTCGGCGGATCGTTGTAGGCGTAGTCGAAGCGGAAGTAGTCGGTGCCTTCCAGCAGCAGGGTCACCGGCCCGGCGTACCAGGTCGTCGCCAGGTGCGCGCCGCGTCCTTCCCACTCGAGGTCCTCGAGTTCCTTTTTATCGTCCTGGTATTCGAGCCAGCCGTATTCGCCGGCCAGCGCGCCGATGCCCGCCAGATCGGGCGACTCGACGATCACCGAATACAAATTGATGCGGTCGTCCTCTTCCAAACGCGCGAAGGTGGCCGTTTCGTCCTTGCGCAACGTGCCGCCGACCCAGGCGCCGCCGACTTTGATCATCGAGGGACCGGCCATGAAGCGCGCGCCCCACAGCAGGTCGCGTTCGTCGATGAACTCGGGCTCTTCGACCTGCGCACGCTCGGGCCCGAAGCGGCGATCGTCGCCCGGATTGACCGGACCGATCAGCGATTCGAACTCGAAGTACTCGTGGTTGAGGCGAAACAGCGCGCCCTGGATCGTCGTGTCCTCGCCGAACTCGTCGCGCTTAAGCAGGCTGAGCGTCAGGCCCTGCCCGAAGCTGGCGTAGGAATCGCCGAAGCGCACCAGAAACGGATCGCTCTGGTACTGCAGGAACACCTTTTCCGGGATGTAGCGGACGTAATATTCCTCTTCGAGAAAATAGGCCTCGGTGTCGTAGCGCATGCCGGCCAGGAACGGCCCCTTCGCCACGTTCAGGTTCAGGCGGTTGATGCCCGCCCAGAACGGATTGTCCTCGTCGGTGACGTCGTAGTTGATCTTCAAGGTTTCGAAGATCGTCACCGAGTCGGTCAGCGGCGTCTGCCACTCGAGCGCCTGCGCGCTCAGCGGCAGCAGCACCAGAAAAACGATCAACAGGCTTTTGCGCATCTTAGAGCCCCAACGCCTTTTTGATTTGCTTTTCCAACTCGAATTCCTCGCCGGACTTGAAGCCGACGTGCGTCCACACGACCTTGCCCTCGCGGTCGATCAGCACCGAATACGGATAATCGCTGCGCGGATTGTACAGGCCGTTGACGCGGCTGTCGCTGTCGTGCAGCACCGGGTAGGTCAGCTTGTGCCGACGGACGATCGAGCGCACCTGGGACATATCCGAAGGCGTGTCGGCCGTGATCGACCAGACGGTGAATCCCTTGTCCTTGTACTCGTCGTACAGGCGCTGATGATGCGGCATTTCGATCTTGCAGGCGCTGCACCAGGTCATCCAGAAGGTGAGCAGCACGACCTTTCCTTTCTGGTCGGCCAGGCGCATGGACTTGCCCTGCAGATCCTTGAGCGTGAAATCGACCGCCTGTTCGCCCACGCCGTACGCGGTGGCGGCCAGAAACAACAATATCAATACGGCGATGATAGTCTTGCGCATGAAGTTCTCCCGTTCATGGTCCGGTTTTCTTCGCAAACCATGCTGGTTTTTTTCGCGTTTGGCAAGCACACACCGGAAGGGATTCCGCGCGGCGTTTGTGTCCGCCACGGTTGGAATATCAGGCGCGATCGCGCGGGACGATTTCCTTCGCCCGGTCGAGCGTGGACTCGCCGAACGAACGGCCGATACGCCAGCCGAAGTACCAGAGGGCGAGCGCGGCGGGAAACAGCGCGACTACCGCGACGACTTTGTTCCAGAGGATCATCAGAATGGCCGCCGCGCCCAACAGCACCGCGAGAATTTGCAGCCCGACGGACACGACCGGCGCGCCGAAGCGCACCCACGCGCCCACAAACAAGGCGCCCAAGGCATCGAGATTGCTGATCGGCTTTTGTTTCATCGTCCATCCGTTGATGCGTTCGGAATCGTTATCATCGCCGCCCTCGCCGTCGGATGCAAGAGGTTGTTGTGTTATGAAATGTAATGAAACATAGGTCCAGGAATTATTCCTGGCTCATCACTGATAAACTCACTCGCTTCGCTCGCTCGTGTATCAGTGCCACCGCCTGAATGTATCACCTGGGTCTTTTCGTGATGACATATTTCCATTAACCTACGCGCAATGGTTGCGCGACGCCTAATTTTTTTGTTGGTCCTCTTGCCGTTGCTGGCGGCGTCGGCGTCGTGTCTGCCGCCGCGCGGCGAAGATCTGGACACCTTCCTGGACAACGTGCCCGCCGAGCTGCCGCCGGCCAAGCCGCAAGCGCCCGCCTCGGCCGAGGACTTCACCGCGCTACGCGACAAGATCCGCGCCCTGGCCAAGGAAGCGGTGGAGATGAACAAGAAGGGCGAGACGGAGCAGGCGCAAAACAAGATCGACGAAGCGCGCCTGGCGATTCTCAACTTCGAAGGCAACGACGAGCAGCGCGAGCGGCTGGCCGAAGAATACGATCTGTTGCTGACGCTGCTGGACGATCTGATCGAGCCGGAGCGCCGCACGCCCTCGGACGCGGTGCGTTTCATCCTCACGCCCGATCCGACCGCGCAGGACATCGCGCAGGTCGAGGCGGCGCGCTCGATCGGCAACATCAACCGGTACGTGAAGGGTCTCAACCGCAGCGCCCGGCAGCGCGTCGCGCGGCAACTGGCGGTGTTCACGCGCACGCAGCGCGGCCGCGCTTTGTTCCAGCGCTACCTCGACCGTTCGGCGCAGTACCGGCAGTACATCGACGCGGTGCTGGCGAAAAACGGCCTGCCCGCCGAGCTGCTGTGCGTATCGCTGATCGAATCGGGATTTTCCGACTCGGCGACCAGTCGCGTCGGCGCGGTCGGCCTGTGGCAATTCATGCCCGCCACCGCGCGCGATTACAACATGCAGGTCGACCGGTGGGTCGACGAGCGGCTGGACTGGATGAAAGCGACGCACGGCGCCGCGGCTTATTTCAAAAATTCCATGCAGCGTTACAACGGCAACATCGAATTGTCGGTCGCCTCGTACAACACCGGCCCGGGCAACGTGAACAAGGCGATTCGCCGCGCCGGCGGCAGCTTCGACTACTGGCGGCTGAAGCTGCATCCGGAGACGATGGACTACGTGCCCAAGTGGATCGCCGCGATGATCCTCTATTACAACCCGCGCCAGCACGGCTTCGTCGTGCCCAAGGACGATCCGCCGCAGTTCGACGAAATCACCATTCGCGGCTCGATCGAACTGGAGACGATCGCGCAGGCCATCGGCGAGCATCCGAAGGGATTGTACGCGCTCAACCGCGCGCTGGTCCGCAAGGCGACGCCGCCGGACCGGCCGTGGAAGCTGCGCCTGCCCGCCGGCTCGCGCGACCGGCTGCTGGCCAACCTCGACGACCTGCTGGAGAAACAGTCGGTCGTGTGGATCGCCCACCGCGTGATCAAGGGCGATTCGCCGGCGTCGATCGCCAAGATGTACGCGGTGCCGCTAGAGCGGGTGGTCAGCGCGAACGATCTGCTCGACCGCAGCCTGCCCGAACCGGGCGAGGTGATCATGGTGCCGGTCAGCCCGGACAACCGGACGGCGATGGCGCAACTGGCGAAAAACGAGGCGCGCGAACGTGAGCGCGCGCGCAAAACGCCGCCCTCGTCCGGCGTTCCCTCGCCCAAGCCCAAGCCGAAAAAAATCGTGCACAAGGTGCGCCTGCGCGACAACCTGTGGTCGATCGCGCAGCGCTACGACGTGTCGGTCGGCGATTTGCGCAAGTGGAACAAAGACACGATCGGCGCGGGCGATCAGATTCGGCCGGGGCAGAACCTGACGATCATTTTCGACGGTGAAGCGCCGCTGGCCCAGCCGAAAAGTTACACGGTCAAGCGCGGCGACACGCTCAGCCAGATCGCCAAACGCCACGGCGTGACGACCAAGGCCTTGGGCGCGGTGAACAACCTGACCGCCGAATCGACGATTTATCCGGGCATGACGCTCAAGCTGCCGCAGGGCGCCAACGACGTCAGCGCGCAGCCGACCACGCACATCGTGCAGCGTGGCGAAACGCTTTCGGGCATCGCCGAGCGCTACGGCCTGTCGACGCAAACGCTGATGAAGATCAACAAAATCGGTAATCCGCGTTCGCTGCGACCGGGCCAGACGCTGCTGTTGTCCGCGCCGAAAAAGGCGACCGTGCACACGGTCAAGCGCGGCGACACGCTAAGCAAGATCGCGCAAAAGTACGGGGTGTCGGTGACGGCGCTGGCGAAAGAGAATAAAATATCGAGCAAGTCCACGTTGCGGGTCGGTCAGCGATTGCGCATTCCCGCCGGCGGCAAAAGCGCGGCGAAACCGGCCGAGGTGTGGATTTCCTATCGCGTCAAATCGGGCGACAATCTGACGAGTATCGCGAAGCGCTTCGGCTGCTCGGTGGACGAATTGGAAACGTGGAACAAAATCAAACGCACCCAGCCGTTGCGCGTGGGCCAGGTGCTCAAAGTGAAAGTGCGGAAAAAGCGATAGATGAAAAACCTGATTGTTTTGGCCGACAACCTCAGCGTGCTGCGCGACCTGCCCGACGGCTCGGTCGATTTGATTTACATCGATCCGCCGTTCAACACCGGCAAGGCGCAAAAACACACCGCGCTGCAAACCGTGCGCGACACCAACGGCGACCGCACCGGTTTCCAGGGGCTGCGCTACAAGACGATCAAGGGCGACACGCGCGTGTTCGCCGACATCTTCGACGATTTTCTGGAGTTCATCGAGCCGCGTCTGCGCGAGGCGCATCGCGTGCTGGCCGACAACGGCACGCTGTACTTTCACATCGACTACCGCGAAGTGCATTACTGCAAGGTTTTGCTGGACGGCATCTTCGGCCGCAAGAGCTTCCTCAACGAAATCATCTGGGCTTACGATTACGGCGCGCGGCCGCGCAGTCGCTGGCCGGCCAAGCACGACAACATTCTGGTCTACGTGAAAAATCCGAAATGCTACACGTTCAACCACGAGGAAATCGACCGCATTCCCTATATGGCGCCGGGGCTGGTCGGCAAGGAAAAAGCGAGCAAGGGCAAGCTGCCGACCGACACCTGGTGGCACACGATCGTGCCGACGCAGGGCGGCGAGCGCCTGGGGTATCCGACGCAAAAACCACTGGGCGTGCTGCGGCGGATCGTGACGGCCTCGTCGAAGCCGGGCGACCTGGTGCTCGACTTTTTCGCCGGCAGCGGCACGACCGGCGCGGCCTGTCGCGAGCTGGGACGGCGTTTCATTCTGGTGGACAACAATCCCGAGGCGATCGAGGTGATGCAGCGCCGGTTCAGCGGCGCGGGGGACATCGATTATCTAAAGATCATCGATCAGCGTTGATTGTTGTTTTCCGTGCGCAGGGTCGGCGTGATGGTTACGGACCGCGTTTCGCCGTTGCGCACCACTTTCAACTTCGCTTTGCGATCGGCAATCAGTAAGGTCAGCGTACGCGAACAGGCGACCGCGTCGTACACCGAACGGCCGTTGATCGAGACAATCATGTCGCCGCGCCGCAAGCCGGCCGCCGCGGCGGGGGAGTCCTTTTCCACATCGCTGATCAACGCCCCGCCGTGCGCCAACGACGCGCGCTGCTGAGCGGTGAGATCGGCCAGGGTTACGCCGATGAACGCCCGGCGCACCGCGCCGCTACGCACCAGGTGCGGAATCACCTCGCGCACCAGGTTGCTGGGCACCGCGAAGCCGATCGCCTGGCCGCCCTGCACCGTGGCCGTGTTCACGCCGACCATCTCGCCGCGCAGGTTAAGCAACGGACCGCCGCTGTTGCCGGGGTTGATCTGCGCGCTGGTCTGCAGGTAGTCCTCGTAGCGCCCGCGCACGTCCTCGTGCAGGCGGCGGTGCTTGGCGCTGATCAGGCCGTTGGTCAGCGAATGCGCCAGACCGAAGGGATTGCCGATGGCCACGACGAACTCGCCGACCTGCACCGCGTCGGAATCGGCGAAGCGGATGAAGGGCAGCGGCTTGTCGTGTTCGATCTTCAACAGCGCCAGGTCCGACACGCGATCCAGGCCGATCAACCGCGCGGTTTTGACCTGATCCTCCTGCCAGACGAACACCTTGATTTCATCGGCCCCGGCGACCACGTGGGCGTTGGTCAGCAGAAAGCCGTCGGCGCTGATGAAAAAGCCCGTGCCCAGCGCGCGGGCGTTGAAGTCGAGGTTGGGCGTGCGCACGGTGAAGATCCCCAGGGGATCGCCCACGCGCGTGCGGATGTTCTTTTCGCTGAAAATGTTGACCACCGCCGGATTCGAACGGTCGGCCAGTTGCACGAAGGTGTCGGTGCGCAGGTTCTGCGACGGCGTTTTGGCGGCGGGCGCGTCGGTCCAGACCAGCTCGGCATGACCGGGCAGACCCAGCGGGCGCGCGGGGGCCGCTTCGGCCTCCTCCGGCGTCTCCGGACCGCGATAGGCGAACACGCAACCGTTAAGCGCCAAGGCCAGCGCCGCGAGCAACAAGCAGACAACCAATCGTTTCGACATCGTTGATCTCCATCGGCTAGGGATGCGGTTGGGCAACTATAGCATCAGGTGGGACCCCGGTCGCAACCCAGGGGTTCAGCACAAAATGCGCAAACGGTCCGCAAGGTTAACTTTTCCTTTAGCGACATAAACTTATCGACGGTTTTGACCTTGACTCCCCGCCGGGATTGCGTGAAGATGGCCCCCCAATGGGGCAAGTTTTTCCGCTCCGGAAAGCGTACATGCACATTCGAATGAGTCCAAAAAACCACGGATACAATTTGATGGCACGAAAGGTCATCGATCTCGATAGCTTTACCTTTATTCGATCCGCCTTGGATAAGTGAGGTAACGATGAGCGAAAGCGCAATTGCCAAGAAAGACAACTTTATTGTCGCCTACTTCAAGGACTTCGGGGTGCTCAAGGAGACCCGCTCGGAGTACTGGGGCGTCCAGATCATCAACTTTCTGGATTGCACCCTCTACTTCGCGCTGATCTCCATCGCCGCGGTGTTTTTGTCCGACGACCTGGGCCTGAGCGATGCGCAGGCCGGTTACTCGATCACGATTTTCACCACGGCGACCACGCTGTGCCTGTTCTTCTCGGGCATGGTGACCGACTGGCTGGGCATTAAAAAATCGATTTACATTGCGATGTTCTCGATGCTCGCGTTGCGGCTGGGCCTGGCGCTGGTCGGCCTGATGCCCTGGCTGCCCTCGCGCGGCCTGATCGCCACGGTGTTGTTGTTCCTGATGGCGCCGTTCATGGCGATGATCCAGACCGTGTTCCAGGCGGCCAACCGCCGCTTCACAACCGGCAAATCGCGCAGCGCGGGTTTTAACCTGTGGTACCTGTTCATGAACGTGGGCGCGATGGCCGGCGGTCTGTTGATCGACTTCATCCGCAAGATTCTGCACATTCACAACTCGTACATTTTCGTGTCCGGCGTGGTCATCGCCGCGCTGTGCATCATCGTGGCGCTGTTCATGGTGCGTCGCGAAGAGCAGTTGCTGAGCGCGGACGAGGCGAAAAAGAAAGCCGAAGACGACGCGCTTAACGGCAAGCCCAAAACCGAGGAAATCAAGCGCAAGACGCCCTTCCAGATCGCGGCGGAAGTGTTGCGCGAATCGGCGTTCTGGAAACTGCTGGTGCTCATCGCCCTGCTTTTGGGCGTGCGCGCGGTGTTTACCTACATGTATCTGCTGGCGCCCAAGTATTGGATCCGCACCATCGGCCCGGACGTGGCGATGGGCACGTTGCAGGCGGTCAATCCGTTCCTGATCGTCATCGGGTTGATTCTGTTCATCCCGTTGGCCAACAAGTTCAACATCTTCAAGATGCTGGTCTACGGCTCGATGGTTTCGGCCGTTTCGCTGTTCCCGCTGGCGCTGTCCTGGCAGTTGTTCTCGCCCAACATCGCGACGGCGCATTACTTCATGGCGATCGCCTTCCTGGTGCTGCTCACCGTGGGTGAAATCATCTGGTCGCCGAAGCTCTCGGAGTATACGGCGGCCATCGCCCCGCCGGGACAAGAAGGCACATATCTGGGATTGACGATGGTGCCGTGGTTCCTGGCCAAGACGGTGGTCAGCCTGTTGTCGGGCCACATGCTGGAGCGCTGGTGCCCCGAGACGGTCAAGTACACGGTTGCCGAGCTGGCCGCCAAGGCGCAGGCCGCCGGCGTGAGTGTCAATGAGCTGACCAACCAGCTGGACATCCCGGAAGTCGGCGCACAGGCGAAAGCCCTGAACCTCGACCTGACCACGCTGGCTCCGGTGGATGAATTGAGCACTCAGGTCAGCAGCCTGGGCTTCAACGCCGAGCAGATTATCAAAAGCACCAACGCCGACAACCTGGCGGCGCAGTTGAAGGATCTGGGGCTGAACGCGGCCGATTTCGCTGCCACGATCGATCCGGCCGCCTTCGCCCTGAAACTCAAAGTGGTCGGGCACCAGGTGGCCGAGGCCGTGCTGGCGACCGGCGGAGCCGATCAGATAAAGGAAGTCGCCGTCAATTTGCAGCTCCCGCTCAAGTACGGCTGGCTGGATTACTGGCACACGCCGCAGGCAATGTGGTTGGTGCTGGGCCTGTACGCCATCGGCGGCGCGATCATCGCCCGCCTGCTCGGCCCGTGGCTGACCAAGGGCGCGCGCTGGAAGATCGACCACGAAAACGACACCGGCGGCTTCGGCAACAAAGACGAAGATGTGAAACTGGAACCCTCGCCCATCGAACCCGAATAAGAACGACCATCATCGGCCGGTTCGTCGACGCGCGTCGTCGGCAGCCGGCCGATGGTTTATCCGCGCACCGCTCAGTCTTCCACCATCACCTGCAGCCACAGGCAACGCCGGGCCGTATCCTGCGGCGTGGCGTCGACGGCAAAGCCTTGAAAAATTTCCCAGGACGCCGACGAGCCTTGCGTGGAGGATGCCGCGAGCAGGATCGAGCCGCCGATCGGCACGCGGACGGTCGTGCGCGCTTCGGCGACGGTCCGCGTTTCGCGCTGCGTGCCGGCGAAGAACGTGGCTTGCGGTTCGATGTCCAGTTGCACCGCGTCGCCGACGATGCGCGGGGTCACGTGCAATTGGGTGAGCACTTCACGCTCGCGTCCGCGCAAACCCGGGCCGGTGAACTGCGACCAGAAAACACTGTCCTGGTCGAACTCGCGTTTTCGTCCGGAAAGCAGAGTCGCGGAGGATCCCTCCAAAACACGGATGGTTTGGTCGCTTGCCGCATTCGAACGGTAGACGCGCACGGATTTGCCGGCGCGCACCTCCCACCGTTCGCCGTCGAGGGTTTGATCGTCGCGCACCGTGCCCAGACGCCAGCCGCCGCCCACGACGGACCAGCGGATATCCAAACCCAGATTGGTCAGGGCGCTGACGTCGGTCTGACGCACGGTGACCACGACCGTCCGCGGCTTTTTATCCAATTGCTCCAAGACGCTGCGCGCGCGGGCGACGGCCTCGGCGTCGCCGGAAATGACCAGCGCGCCGGTGCGTTCGTCCAGCGCCACGTTGCCCTGCGCGCCCATCGCCGCCCGCACCGCCGGCAACAGCTCGCTGCCCAGGCGGAATTTCGGTTTGTATACGACCACTTCCGCGGCCGCAAGCACCGCCAGAAGCACGACGATGAACAGAATATTTATTCGCGGTTTGCGCATGATTAAACCCCCGCCTTGATTAATCATCGATATCAGACCATAAAGGATTCGCCAATAGCCTTCTCTTGACAAAAAACCGGCAGGTACCCAGAATCGTGCGCATGAAAAACGGGAACGACTATACGAGCTGGCTGCAAAAACTGGAAGCACCGGATATCAAAGGAAACTTTGATCAGGTTCATCCGGCGAAGCTGTTGTTCGGCTTTTTCCAGGCTCGTAAAACCGGCGTTCTGTTCGTCAACGACGGCGTAGTGAAATTTTATCTGTACCTCTCGCAAGGGTGCCTGGTGCCGTACAAAGCGGGCATTTACGAGGAACGCGAGTACCACCGGTATTTGCGCAGCCGGGGCATCATCACCGACGAGGAATTTTACGCCTACACCAAACAGGCGCGCGAACAAAACAGCAATTTCGTCGAATTCCTGCTGCAGCAGAAAATCACGGTTCGTTCCGATACGGAGAAATTTGCCGACGAGTTTTACAGCAAAAACGTCAAGGGGCTGTTTTCCTGGCGGCACGGCGGCTACAGCTTTTACTCGACGATCCTGCCGCATCTGAACGAGAGGGTCGATCAACTGCAGATGCTGCGCACGATCGTGGACGGCGTCCGCGAAAAATATCATCCGGGGATGATCGAGTCGCGCCTGGAAAAGCGGCTGCGCACGCCGCTGAAACTGTATCCGAAATCGCCGCTGCCGCTGAGCGACTTGCTGGTCACCGATCAGGAACAACAGGTGCACGAATGGATCCGCGACGGCGCGACGTTGTCGCATATTATCGGCGAATCCGAGTTGGGCGCGACCGACGCGCGGGCCTTGATTTTCGCGCTGCTGACGATCAACGCGTGCAAATTCGCGACGAAGGCCAAAAAGAGAGAGAAGACCGCCGACAAGGGCGAGCAGATTTCGACCATTCCGACCGACCGTCTGTCGCGCCTGTTCAACATGGCCGAAAAAAGCGTGGATCGCATTCACAACGAATACAAGGATCAGCCGATCGAGCCGGCGTACCATGATCGCGCGGCGGCGAGCGAAGACATTCCCATCGAAATGGACAACATGGAAAATGAGCTGCGCCGGCGGCTGCAGGATCATATCCAGCAGTTGAAGGAACAACGCCCGGCGGTTCAGGCGCCCGAAGCAACCAAATCGGTGAAAACCGTGATGCGCGTCGAGGAGCCCGAAGAGCCGATCGCCGTGCCCGACGCCAGCGCCGAGGAGATGGGCGAGCTGGACATGGGCGATCCGTTCACCGAAGGCCACGAGGACCAGGGCGAAACGTTCATCAGTGACGACGATGAACTGCAATCGATGGTCGATCAGGAAACGAGCGAACCGCTCGTCGACGATTTCGATGCGCCCGGCGGTTTCGAGGAAGAGCTTGCCGGTCCGGACGAGGTCGACTTCGTGATGGACGACGACTCGGATTTGAAGTTGGGCGAAATCGAGGATGAAGGCGACATGTTGATCGGCCGTTCCGACGACGGGATCAACGAGGGATTCATCGACGACGGCGCGCCGATTGAATTTTCCGAGGATGATCCTCCGGAGCATATGTTCCAGCTGGCCGTTTCGTTGATCGATCAGGAATATTACGACAAGGCGCACGAGGTGATCCGCACGGCGCTGAATCGCGGCCTGGATAATCCGCTGGCGAAAATCTACCTGGGTCTGGCGTACTACCATGACCGCGTCGGCGAGAGCGACCGTTTCCAGAAAGCCTCGCAATACATTCAGGAAGGCATCGCCGCCGTGGGCAAGGACCCGATCGGCTACCTGACCCTGGGCAAGCTGTACCTGGCGGAAGGCGATAAGGCGATGGCCGAGCTGTATTTCATCAAGGCGCTGGAAATCGATCGCGATTGCATCGAAGCCAAGGAAATGATCCGTACTATTTACCAGGAACGGTAAATGCCATCCCCCGAACAGGAACGACGACTCCGGCAGATGCGCGGCGAGGTGAATTTCCGCCGTTTTCATGCGCTGGGGCCCGATCCGCACACGCTGGATTACCTGCAAATGTGCTACGAGCAGCGCCGGGGATTGTTCCGCGATCTGGCGTTGCGCGGCGCGACGCTGTCGCCCTTCCTGGAAATCGGCGCGGAAACCGGCGCCAACAGCCTGCTGCTGACCAACGATCTGCAAGCCGACGGCATCGCCTTGGACATCAGCCGCGACGCGCTGGCCGCCACGCCCGCTTATGCCGAACGGATGAAGCTCGCGCGATTGCCCATGCGCGTGTGCGCCGACGCGCATCACCTGCCGCTGCGCAACAACAGTCTGCCGCTGGTCATCGTCTGGGGCACGCTGCATCACTTCGTCGATCCCGCGCCGGTGCTCGCGGAAATCCGCCGCGTGCTGGCGCCCGGCGGCTTGCTGGTGATCGGCGACGAGCCGGTGCGGCGTTGGTTGTCGCTGCACCTGGCGCGCACGCGCACGCTGCATTCGCTGCCGCCGTGGCAACGCGCGCTGCTGCGTGGGCACGTGCTGCCGTGGCTGGTGGACGTCGACGGCGCGGAAGCGGTGGCGGCGGGCGCGACGGAAATGCAATTCACCCGCGGACAATACAAGCGCCTGCTGACGGATCATTTCGAGGAGGTGCTGCTGACCGATCAGCCGTATATCACCGCCGACATTCGCGCGGCCGGTCCGTTGGGGCGCGCGTTGCTGCGGCCGTTGGGCGCGACGCCGGCGGCCAAGGCCGAGGTGATGCTGTTCGGCGGCGCGATCGGCGCGCATTGCCGCAAGCTGCCCACGCCGACCGCCGCGTGGCTGGACGAGGGTGTCGCCCGGCCGCTTTCCACCGCGCCCGCGCAGGGCCGGCGGCATTTCGTCTTGCGCAAGCGGGCGATTCATCGGCGGTTGGAAATCCTGTTCGCCGAGCCGCTCGACGCCGCGATGCGGTTTTTCATCGACGATCAACCGCTGACGCCGACCGCGACGGACCGGCCGGATCGTTTACGCGTCACGCTGCCGGAGGCGAGCAAACCGCACAGCATGGTGCGCCTGACGCTCGACGCGGGGGACGCGCCCGGCGAAGTGAGCGGCTTTGTTTTGTTCGGCGACAACGGCGAGGCGGTCTTGTGGTCGCCCGCGCTGCCGCCGCCGGAGGTCGCCGGCAAGGCGAGTGGCGCGTTGGCGTGTCCGCATTGCCTGACCGTCAACAACCGCTGCCGCGCCGATCTGTGCGGCCGGCCTTGCCTGACGCACGCGGCCGGCGCGTTGCGCATCGAGGGCGACAAAGCCGTGGCGCAAGCCGCCGAGATTCCGCCCGCGGCCGCGGCGGCCTGCCCCGCCGGGGCCATCGACCGTCCGCCGTTGGCGCAACGGTCCGCGACCGGCGATTTCACCTGCCTGGTGTGCGGGACCGATTTCGCGCCGCAAGACGACATCTTCACCCTGCTCGACCGCGAGTCGGCGCGCGAGCTTTTTTCCGAAACGTAGGAGACGAACATGGCGAGCATCGGAGTAATCGGCGCGGGGGCGTGGGGAACGGCCCTGGCGATTGCGGCGGCGCGTCACGATCTGGCGGTCACCTTGTGGGCGCGCGAGCCGGAGTTGGTGGCGGCGGTTAACGAGCGGCACGTCAACGAGCTGTTTCTGCCCAACGTCGCGCTGCCGAAAAACATCGTCGCGACCGACGATCTCGCGCAAGCGGCGGCGCACGATTTCGTGTTGTTCGTGCCGCCGACCCAGCATTTGCGCGACGTGTTCACGGCGGCGCTGCCGCACCTGCCGCCGGACGCCACGATCATCACGGCCAGCAAGGGCATCGAGATCGATTCGCTGCTGTTGCCCAGCCAGATCATCAACGAGGTCGCGCCGGCGATCGCGCCCGAACGCATCGTCGTGCTCACCGGACCCAGCTTCGCCCAGGAGGTCGCCAGGGGCCTGCCGGTCGATTTGGTCGCCGCCGGCGTCGACGTCAAACGCGCCGAACGCGTGCAACAACTGCTGCACGCGCCGGTGTTTCGCGTGTACACCTCGACCGACGCGATCGGCGCGCAGGTGTGCGGCGCGTTGAAGAACGTTATCGCCATCGCCTGCGGCGGTTCGGACGGCATGCGGGCGGGCTTGAACGCGCGCGCCGCGTTGATCACCCGCGGCCTGGCCGAAATGACGCGCACCGGCGTGGCGCTGGGGGCCGATCCGCTGACCTTCCTCGGGCTGGCCGGCGTGGGCGACCTGGTGCTGACCTGCACCGGCGAATTGTCGCGCAACCGCACCTTCGGCCTGCAACTGGCCGAGGGCAAAACGCCCGACGAATTGTGCGCCGAGCGGCGCTGCGTGGTCGAAGGTTTCTACACGGTCAAGGCGGCGGTGGCGCTGGCCGACCGCGAAAGCATCGACATGCCGATCGCCCGCGCCGTGTACGCGGTCTGTTACGAGGGCCGGCCGGTGCTGGAGATCGCCAAGCGGTTGCTGGAGCGCGCGAAAAAGAGCGAATTGACCGGCATCGTCCGCTGAGCGCTTGACAGGACCTCACCGCAACACGTAGCTTGTTTTTTCATCCACACAGGCAACGCGACACAGCACAAGGGGGAAGCCATATGTCCACCGCGAGAGGACGTTGGGGCTCGAAGCTGGGCTTTATTCTCGCCGCCAGCGGCAGCGCGATCGGCCTGGGCAATATCGTCTTTTTCGGCGCGAACGCCTATCGCTACGGCGCGGGCGCGTTCTATCTACCCTACTTCGCGGCTTTGTTTCTGGTCGGCATTCCGCTGATGATCGTCGAGCTGGGCCTGGGCCGGATGACCGGCAAGGCGATCCCGCTGGCGCTGCGGGAGATCGGCGGACGCAAGGGCGAGTACTTCGGCTGGTTCTGCATTCTGAACGCCTCGATCATCACGATGTACTACATCACCATCCTCGCTTGGGTGGTGGGCATGCTGCTGCGCAGCCTGGGCCCGCTGTGGACGCCCACGGCGGTGCCGGCGTTCAAACTGGCGGCGGGCACGCTGTCGAATTCGATGAGCCACTTCTTCGACATGATCACCCGCTACGACACGATCGGTTTCGTCATCCTGGTGTGGATGATGAACATCTTCTCGGTGCTGTGGGGCACCAAGTCGATCGAAAAGCTGGTCAAGGTGTTCGTGCCGTCGATGTGGCTGTTCATGATCATTCTCATTTTCCGCGGGCTGACGCTGCCCAACGGCCTGGAGGGCGTGTACCTGCTGTTCACGCCCAACTGGGAAGTGATGAAGAGTCCGGAGGTCTGGTTCGGCGCCTTCGGCCAGATGTTCTTCACGCTGTCGCTGGGCTTCGGCATCATGGCGACGTACGCCAGCTACCTGCCGAAGAAAAACGACGACGTGCAAAGCGCGCTGACCATTTCGCTGATGAACTGCGGCTTCGAATACATCGCGGGCGTGGCGATCTTCTCACTGCTGTTCGCCTTCGCCATCGTGCCCAAGGCGAGCACGCTGGGGATGATGTTCTTCGTGCTGCCCGAGGGCATCGCGCAGTTTCCGTTCTGGGTCAGCGCGTTCGGCGTGCTGTTTTTCCTGCTGCTGCTCACCGCCGGCCTGACCAGCGCGGTCAGCCTGGTGGAAACGCTGGTCAGCTCGATCATCGACGCCTTCGGCATCGCGCGGCGCAAGGTCGTGCTTGCCGTCGCCGCCGTGGGGATGGTCGGTTCGATCGCCTTCGCGCTGCCGCAGGTGATCGACTCCAACTTGGACACCAACGGCACGCTCGGCCTGTCGCTGCTGGATCTGTTCGACCACTGGTCGTTCAACTACGGCCTGCTGATGGGCGGGCTTGTCGAATGCATCTTTTTGGGCTGGCTTTTTCCGACCGACCGGTTGCTGGCGCACATCAACGAGCATAGCTCGCTGCACCTGGGCGCCTGGTTCAAATGGATGATCCGCGTGGTGATGCCCGGGCTGATTCTCGTGTTGCTGGGCTCGGGCGTGTACGAGGAAATCACCGGCGGGCTGTACGGTCACAACCACGTGCTGGGCCACTACGGCGGCTTGCACATCTTCGTGGTGATCGCCTGGCTGACCTTCGGTTTCGGCATGGCGGCCGTTTTTACCTACATGAGCAACCGCCGCCTGAAAGGGGGTGCGTGATGCGCCGTACCTCGCTGATCGTTTTGACCGTTCTTCTCCTGACGTGGCTGTCGCCGGCGGCGGCCGTGGAATTGCTCACGAGCGACGAGAATCCCATACGCGGACAAGCGACCACGATTACGCTGCAGGGCGCGGACGATCCGACGCAATGGACGTTGACGTTCACCTATCGCCCGAATTCGAAAACCTCGCGCACCACCGAGCCGCAACCGTTTAACTTCCACGGCAAGGTGAGCTGGAAGCCCAACGATTCGGGCATCGTGCAGATCGCGGTGCAGGGGCCCGGCGAAGGCGACAAGATTTCCAAAAACGTCGCGGTGCGTTTCCCCTCGCCCCCCGCGTCGGGCATCGTCATTTTGCTGATCGCCGGCGCCATTCTCTTCGGCGGCGCGGGCTATTCGCTGGCCAAGGCGCTCAAGCAGTAATAAAAGAAAAGGCCCCGTCGCGATGACGGGGCCTTGGTGTATTCGCGGGTGGCGATTACTTCGCGTACCAGGTCGTGCCGGCCGGCGTATCCTTGAGGAAGATGCCGATGGCTTCGAGTTCCTTGCGCAACGCGTCGGCCTGCGCGAAATCCTTGGCCTGCCGCGCCTGATTGCGCGCGGCGATTTTTTCCTCGATATCGCTCAGGGACAGCTTGTGCCGCGCGAGGGCCATTTCCGCGCACGCCTGCCGGTAGGCCTGCGGCTCGCGAATGGGGAAGCCCAGCACGTCTTTCATCAGGTTGAAGGTCCGGTCGGCCTCGGTGAGCAGCATGGCGAATCCCGGCTCGGCCTTGAGCTTGCCTTTGACGCACAGGGTGTTGATCGTGGTGACCAGCTCGAAGAGTTGGCCGATGGCGCGCGGCGTATTGAAGTCGTCGTCCATCGCCTCGGCGAGCTGTTCCTGCTGCTTGCGCAGTTGCGCGAAAATCTCCGCCTGCTGCGGCGTCAGCTTGCTTTCGTCCATATCCTGCGGCGCGGTGAAGTTCGCCTGCAGCGCCTCCCAGGCGGTGTAGACGCGGTCGACCGCCTCGTGCGCTTCCTGCAACGCGCCGTCGTAGTAGTCCAGCGGATTGCGGTAGTGCACGCCGAGCAGGAAGAAGCGGATCACCTCGGGCGGATGAACCTCGAGCACGTCGCGAATAGTGAAGAAGTTGCCCAGGCTCTTGGACATCTTCTCGTGATTGACCTGGACGAATCCGTTGTGCAGCCAGTAGCGCGCGAACTCGACGCCCTCGGCCGCCTCGGACTGCGCGATCTCGTTTTCGTGATGCGGAAACACCAGATCCTGCCCGCCGCCGTGAATGTCGAAGGGCTGCCCGAGGTGATGACTGCTCATCGCCGAGCACTCGATGTGCCAGCCGGGCCGTCCGCTGCCCCAGGGCGAATCCCACGCGGGTTCGCCGGGCTTGGACGCCTTCCAAAGCACGAAGTCGAGCGGGTCTTTCTTTTCCTCGTTCACTTCGATGCGCGCGCCCGAAAGCATGTCATCGATGTCGCGCCCGGACAGCTTGCCGTAGGGCGCGAACTTGCGCACCGGGAAATAGACCGTGCCTTTGTTGTTGTAGGCATAGCCGTTTTTCTCCAGCTTGCGCACGGTGTCGATGATCTGCGCGATATGCTCGGTCGCCTTGGGAGCGATGGTCGGGCGCCGCACGTTGAGCGCGTCCATGTCGAGGTGGAACTCGTCGATGTACTTTTCCGACAGTTCCTTGGTCGAGATGCCGCGCTCGTTGGCGCGCGCGATGATCTTGTCGTCGACGTCGGTGAAGTTGCGCACGTACGTCACGTCGAAACCGAGGTGTTGCAGGTAGCGGAACATCACGTCGAAGACCACCGCGCTGCGCCCGTGGCCGATATGACACTGGTCGTACACGGTGACTCCGCAGACGTACATCCGCACCTTGCCCGTTTCGAGCGGTGCGAACTCGACTTTCCGGCGGCCCATCGTGTTGTAGACTTTCAGCGTCATGATCGTCTCCCCTGGTTGATGTTGATTACTTTTCGCTCAGCAACTGGTCGATGACTTTCTTGTAGAAGTCCTCGGCGCGCGCGCCGCGGAACGACCGGCCGTTGATGAACACGTGCGGCGTACCGCGCACGCCCAGTTCGCGGGCCAGCGACGATTCCTGGTCGATCATCTTCTTGACGTCTTCGCTTTCCATGTCCTTCTTGATCTTCGCCAGGTTCAGACCGAATTCCTTGCACATCGGCTCGATGACGTCGGTGAACGCCTCGTCGCCGGTCTTACGGTTCCACTCCCGCTGGGTGGCGAAGAGCTTTTCGGCCACTTCGAAGAACTTGCCCTGCTTGCCGGCGGCATAAGCGAAACGGTGCCAGAAGGCGGCTTTTTCGCCGTGCACGACGAAGGTCTGGAAGGTCACGTTGACCTTTTTCTCGCCGTATTCCTTGGCGACCTTGGTGATGATCGGGTCCACCCGCGAGCAGAACGGGCAGAGGAACTCGGTGAACAGCACAATCTGAATCGGCGCATCTTTCGCACCGTGGGAGAACGCGTCTTTTTCGACCGAGAATTCCTTCACATCCTTCATCTCTTCTTCAAAGGTCGGCCGCTCGTTGCCCGCGCGCTGCTGTTTGCCCGCGCCCTGGCCCATCCCGGCCTTCTGCACCATCTGCCAGACGTTCTGCATGGCGTCTTTGGTGATGTTGCCGCGTTTGAGATTTTTGATCATCTCTTTGGCGATGGTCGGACTCGAAGCGGCGACGGCCAGCGCCAGGGCCGTTTCGGTCTCATCCAGCTTGGCGAAGTCGGAGTTGGACTTGGCCGCCCAACTGGCCTTGGTCATCGGCAGGAAGTTGGTGTACCGGCCGACGGTAAAGCCCAGAAAGAGCACACTGATCACGAATAATGCGATAATAATCTTTTTAGCCACCGTATTTCCTCCATTTGTCATTGGATTTTTTCCGTGTACGTCGGGCTTTCACCCGGCACAATGTATAAGGCCGTTAACGATACTCCGCAACCCATTTCTGTCAAGCATGATTACTGCACCGAGCGGGCGCCGATCAGGTAGTAAATGAAATTGGCGGAAATGGTCAACTGCTTGTCCGGCCAATGGGCGGGCATCGGATTGAAGTGCGCTTCCTTGACCGCCTTCATCGCGTAACGATCCAACAACTGATAGCCGCTGGTGCGAATCACGCTGACGTTGTGCACCTGACCGGACTTCATCACCGTGAAGCGCAGCGTGACCATCCCCTGCTGGCCCATCTGTTGCGCGGCCTGCGGGTAAACCCAGGCCATTTCGATCTTTTCCTTCATGTGGGCGAAATAGGCCATGTACTTGTATTCGCGCGTCGAGATCGACAGCGTGTCGCCCGCTTCGCCGACGTTGGGGTTGTACGCGTTGACCGCACCGTCGCCCCCGCCGCCCGGATTGGCCGGCAAACCGGCGCGGGAGATCATCTGGTCGACGCTACGCGGCTTGCCGGGCGCCACCGGGTCGGAATGTCCGCCCGCGCCGTGTTCGCTTTCCACGCCGACGCCCTCACCCACCTTGGGGATCTTCGGCAGGCGACGCCCGCCGGGACGCTGCATGCCCTGGCCCGGCCCGCGCGGACCCGGGCGATTCTGAATTTCCTCGATCGGCCGATCGGCGCGGTGCGTGGCGCGGCCGGCGTCGTGATCCTGGAAGCCGTACGCGTCGGCCCTTTGCGGAATCCGCTGATTGCCCTGGAAGCGCTCGAAGTGCAGCCGCTCCGGATCGTCCTCGGGCGTCATGCGGCTCAAGGCCTCGGCGTCGAGCTGGGAAAGGTCGAAGTCGATGGTTTGCGGTTCGCCGCCTCCCTGGAAAACGAAGCCCCCGTACAGGAAGAAAACAATGACGCCCACGTGCACCAGCAGCGACAGCACAACGCTGAGACCGACGATCCAGCGGTCCTTGTATTTTCGCATGTGGTCGCGCCAGCTTTCGGGCAAACCAATCCCTCCGGGGTACGGATAATATTACCCATATTCTCTATAAGCTTTCCGCGCTCGCGATGCAACAGAGCATGGGAGTCCCCGATGCCATGTTGGACACGAATCGTATTGCCAAAGTTGCCCGCTATGTTAAGATCGTGGCTTATCCGGATGGCAACGGCAGAGGACTCCATGAACAAATTATTGATATTACTGCTCATCTTGACTCTTGCCGCGACGCTGTGGGCCGACGTTCGCGTCAACGACGTCACCTTGCACAGCCAGGTCGAGCCGGCCCTGGCCGTCGACGGCGACCACGTGTACATCGCGTACCAAGATTATTCGCAATTTCAATGGGATGTACGGGTGACGCACAGCGACGACGGCGGGCAGTCCTTCGCCGCGTCTGCCGTGCCCTATGCGGCTTCGGCGGCCGATCAGCAAATGCCCGCCCTCGCGACCGGACCCGACGGCACACTGTACGTCGCCTGGGCCGATTACCGCGACGAACAATACGATCTGTACCTGGCCGCTTCGGCCGATCACGGCGCGACCTTCGCCGAACCGGTGTTGGTCAACACGGTCACCGCCGCCACGCAGCTCGATCCGCAACTGGCCGTCGACGGCGACGGCGTGCTCTACGCGGTGTGGAACGACAACAGCCGCACGACCTCGGACGACAACGGCGTGCGCTGGGACGTGAAGGTCGCGGTCAGCGATGACGGCGGGCAAACCTTCGGCGACGGCGTGACGCTCAACCTCGCCGACGACGTCTTCACCTTTCACCCCCACGTGACGGCGCTACCCGACGGCGCGGCGGTGGTGTGGAGCGACCGCTCCTGGCGTGTGTGGATCAGCGTCAGCCACGACCAGGGCGAAAGCTGGTCGGAACCGCGGCGGCTCAACGACACGGACGATCCGCACTTCGTGATGTACCCGCAGGTGATCGCGACGGGCGATTTGATTTTCGCCGTCTGGACCGACGCGGAGGAATCCGACCTCGGGCAGGACCCGACGTTGGTGACCGATTCGGGCACGTGCTACGACGTGTACGCGGCCTATTCCACCGACGGCGGCGCGAGCTGGGGCGGGCAATTTCGCGTCAACGAGGATCCGCTGCACAATCAGCAAAACGCGGCGCTGGACATTCACGACGGCGAACTGATCATCGTCTGGTCGGACGATCGCGAGGTCGGCGACTTCACCATCCGGCGACTGGCGCGGCCGCTGACGGGACCGTGGACGTGGCCGGCGGACGGCGAACAGGCGGACGATTATCCGGGCATCACCCAGCGCGACTGGCCCGCCGCGGCCGGCGGTTTGCTGGTCTGGCAGGATTACCGCAACGGCGACTGGGACATCTACTTCACGACGGGAGGTGTGCGATGAACGTGCAACGCTTCCCGTGGCTGCTTCTGGTGTTGTTGATGATCGTGTCGTTTGCGGCGTGCGGCGACGACGACCCTTCGACAGGCTCAGGGCAGGCTGACAACGACGACAACGAAACGCCGGACGACGATACCGACGACGACAATGACACGGGTGACGATGACGACGACGACACCGTCGAGCCGCCCGCGCTGCCGCTGGATCTGGTGTTTATCGATCCGATCTACTGGCTCGACAAATCCGCCGCCGAGATGCGGGCCGAATTCGACGCGATGGACGAACTGGGCGTACGCGGCGTCATCTGGCGCTGGACGTTGCGCGCGGGCAAGGCGACCTACCCCTCCGAGGCGTACCCGATGTTCATCACCGCGAGCGTCGACGATCCGCTGCAAACGATCCTCACCCTCGCCCACGAACGCGACATGGACGTGTACCTGGGCCTGAGCGCCGGGCGGATGGTCGCCGAGTACTACGACGATCCGGTCGCCCCCGAATACGCGCGCTGCGCCACGCTGATCGATGAACTCTCCACGCGCTACGACGGGTTCGAAAACCTGCGCGGATTTTATCTGCCCTACGAATTCACCGCCGCGCCCGATCGGCACGAGCGCGATCTGGTCGCGCTGATCGCCGCGAAAATCCATCAGACCAAAACGACCCGGCGCGCGGCGCTGACGCTGCGCTACCCGGGCGTTGCGCAGCACATGGTGGCGGCCAAATTTTTTCAGGAAGGTCTGAACATTCGCTTCAACCTCGACGACATCGATGACAGTACGGCGCGTAACGAATGGGCGCGGGCGATGATCGAGCTGTGCGACGCGGCGGGCATCGATCTGGGGCTGGCGGCCACGCGCATGGGCAATCGCATCAACAACATGGTCGACGCGCTGCGCGACCTGCGCGCCCTGCGAATCGCGCGCGAGGCGGCGGGCAGCCCGTTGACGCTGTTCGTGCAGGCCGATCTGTACGACGCGCTGGGCGACAACGAAGGCACGCGCCTGGCCTTCGGGCCGGCCGCGCCGGAAACGATCGCATCGCAGATCACCATTCCCGCCGACGGACACGCCGGTTTCGGCTGGGACTATTACCGCAACGACGACGGCGCGCTGCACGGCATCTCGGCCGTGCCCGAGCCGGACATGTACGCCAAGGCCGTCACCGTGCGCGAGCAGATCCTCAACCGCACGCTACGCGACGGTCAGGTGGCCACGGTGGTCAACGGACAGTATCCGCTCGACTTCCACAACAACACCTGGCAGGAAGACTCGTGCTGGCTCAGCGGCCTGTACCTGGCCGCCGAGAGCTATCATTATGCGGTGACCGGCAGCGAAGACGCCCACGCCGGGGTGCGCGCCGCCTGGCGGGCCGTGGCGCGGCTGGCCGACGTGACGCCCAAGCGCGGCGAGGTCGTGCGCAACTACACGCGCTACGTGTACGAACAAACCAAGCCGGTGGAGCCTGGGGCGAGCACACTCAAACGCTGGCGGCGGCATCCGGACAAGGAACTGTACTGGGTCGGCGACATCAGCGTCGATCAGCTTTCGGGCTACATGAACGGGCTGGCGACCTTTTACGATCTGGCCGCCGACGAGGACGAGCGCGCCGAGGTGCAATCGCTGACCGAGGCGATCATGGGCGACATTCTGGCCAACGGTCTGCGCGCCACGGAGTTCACCGGCGAGCCGACGACCTACGGGAATCTCGCCGCCGCGCCGGAACTGGCCGCCGATTTTCTGATGATCGCCTATCACATCACCAACGATGAAAAGTACCGCGAAGCCTTCGACGAAATCACCTACACGCGCTACTGGGACATCCAGGCGATCCTCTTCCACTACGTGACGCACTACCTGCTGCGCGACTTCGGCGAGCAGCATTTCAAGGACAGCGGCCTGACGCACCTGTTCGAGTACATCGACGACGAATGGGCGTGGCGGCGCTGGTGGTGGGCCGAGGAGTATGTCTATACGGGATCGTATCAGTTCGGCAACAGCTACCAGAATTTCACGCACCAGTGGCATTCGCCCGACGCGGCCGGCGCGGCGCGCGCGCTGGGCGAGCTGGTCGATTTCGATCCGGACCTGCTGGAAAACGGATTGTGGTTCAGCAAGATCAACCGCGTTTTCCCCGAGGACACGTGGATCGACATGGGCGAGCGGCCGGGCAAGGAATTCATGTGGACCTGGTCGCCGGTGGGCCTGACCGCGCCGCGCGGCGGGCCGACGTACCGCTACACCGGTGTGGGCTTTTTGCTCGCCTATTGGCAGGGCCGTTATTTCGGGTGGATAAGGTGATACACGAATAAGCAAGCAGACAACTCGGTTCGATGGCACTGACACACGAACGAGCAAGGTGAGCGAGTTTATCAGTGTTATGATAATATTACATCAATCCACAACGCACCTTTGGCTGTCGCCAAAAGTGTGGCACACAAGAAAATGACCGTCATTCCGTGTGCCACAGTTTACGCCCTTGGCGTAAGCTGTGTTCGTACACAACCAACCACGGCCATGCCCTTCGAGCAAGACCGTGGCACCCAAAAGAAAAACATAATTTCACGACCGGTGGCACTGATACACGAGCGAGCAAGGCGAGTGAGTTTATCAGTGTTAAGATAAACACTGATAAGCCTCTCTACGTTCGGCGTATCAGTGCCACCGATCCCATGAAAAAAAACAGGGGCACGATCGACGATCATGCCCCCGCTGGATTATCGGTTTCTCGCGTTTTCGCCCTCACCCGATGATCATCTGCTCGACTTCCAGGCCGCCGGTTTCGAAACGCTTGAGGTTGTAGCTGGCCAGGTCCTCGTGCAGCGTGCCGGTAACCAGGTGTTCGGCGATCATCTCGCTCATGGCCGGAGCGAACATGAAGCCGTGGCCCATCAGGCCATGGTACTGGTAGAAGTTGGTCGGTTTCTCGACGTAGCCGATGATCGGGTTCGTGTCCGGCGTGATGTCGTAGAAGCCCGCCCACTGCCGCAGCAGCTTGACGCCGGAGAAACGCGGCACGAGTTTGATCATCAACCGGCTGACCTTCTGGATGAACGCGAAGGTCGATTCGTAATCGCTCGCCGGCCCCTTGTCCAAACCGACGCAGGAGTAGATTTCGCCGCGCATGGTCTGCGCCACGTACATCCCGCTGTCCATCGGAATCAGGTTCGGCCCGAGAAACGGATGCAGCGCCTCGGTGACGATCGCCTCGTGTTTTTCCTTTTCGTTGGGCAGTTCCAGCCCGACCTTCGCGGCGATCTCCGGCGACCACGCGGCCGCGCACAGCACGACCAGATCGCAGTCGAACTTCCCCTTGGGCGTGGCCACCCGGGCGATTTTGTCGCCCTCGACCTCCAGGTCGATCACCTCGTGGAACGGGCGCACCTTGACCCCGAGTTGCTCGCAGACCTTGGTGTAGCCCCAGACCATCGCGAAGGGGAAGCACACGCCGTCGCGGTGATGGTAGATGCCCAGCTTCATGCCGTCGGTGCTGATTTCCGGCACCATCTTTTTAATCTGTCCGGGCGTGAGCAACCGCGTGTGCACGCCGTTTTCCAGTTGCAGCTTGTTGTTCTTCTCGAACATCGCGGCCTGTTGGTCGGTGTAGGCGAGGAACAGGTAGCCGCCCTGGCGGAACCAGTTGTTGAAGCCGGTGTCGACCGGAAAGCGTTCGAACAGTTCGGTCGAGCGCTTCATGATGCGGATGTTGTCGGCGGTCGACCACTGGCTGCGCACGCCGCCGCCGCAACGCGCCGACGCGCCCGCGTTGAGGTGCTCGCGATCGAGCACGGTGATGTCCTTCCAGCCACGCTTGGCCAGGTTCCACGCCAGGCTCAGGCCGACAATGCCGCCGCCGATGATGATCGTTTTCGGGCCGTTCATTGCGCGCCCTCCTCTTTCTCACCGGCGAACGCGGCCAGCGGCGCCCAGGACAACGGCGGGCGGCTGATCATCGGATGAATGTCCTCGACCGGCACGCCCTCGGCGCGCAGCACTTCGGCGATGTGGACCAGACAGTTCTTGCCCTGGCACGGTCCGGTGCCGACGGCGAGATACCGTTTGATCGATTCGATGTCCCGCATGCCGTGCGCGATCGCCTCGCGCACTTCTTCCACAGTGACGTCTTCGCAGCGACAGATGATTGTTTTGCGCGGCATCTCACGCCTCCATCAGCGCGGCCAGTTCGGCGCGGCGCTCGTCATTCGGGTGCACATCCAGGGCGGCGGCCAGGCCGGCGACGCGGCCGCGACGCACCGCCTCGTCGGCGGCGCACTCGCCCCACATCTCGCCGGTCGTCCACAACGTCGGCTCGCTGGTCTTGCCGGTCGCGTCGACCTGCGCGACAAAGCCGTGCAGCTCGGGCGCGTAACGCACCTCGGCCCCGGCCTGCGCGGCCAGCTCCCAACTGGGCGACAGAGGCGCACAGGCCGCCACCAGATCGCAAGGCATTTTCACCCGTTCGCCGCCGCCCGTCGGCTCCAGGTGCAATCCCTTGAGGTGGAAATTGCCGCTCGCTTTGTCGACGCGATAACCCTGGAAAATCGGTACGCCGCGGCTCTGGATCCGTTCGGCCAGCGCACCGTCGCCGGCGATCGTTTTTTCCGCCGAGACCAGTCCGCGCACGCCCACGCCGATCTCCGGCAGCTTTTCGGCGAGGATCAACGCGGCGTCGTTCGTACCCAGTACGGTGCACGAGACCGCCGGGCAGACGCCCCAGCGCACGATGAGCTTGAGCAGACCGCGTCCGCTGAAGATGTTGGGCAGATCGGAGTTGCCGAACTGCGGCGGTTGATCGTACGCGCCGGTCGCGACGATCACCCGCCTGGCCTTGATCAACAGCAAACCGCCTTGGTGCAGCACCGCCCAGAAACCTTCGCGGTAATGGCCGATGCACTCGGCGGCGGTGAGCACGCGCACACCGGCTTCGTCGAGCTTCACTTTTTGCGCGGCGACCCAGGCCGGACCGTCGGCGGCCTCGCCCACCGGGCCGGGCCAGCCGACCAGATGCCCACCCAATTCGGGAGCATCCTCGGCCAGCAGCACCTGCGCGCCGGTCGCAGCGGCACTCAGCGCGGCGGCGATGCCCGCCGGACCCGCGCCGACGATCAGCACGTCGGCTTGCGTTTCGCGCAACGGCGGCACGGGCAGCGGTTGATCGGGCAAAGCGCCGGAGCCGGAAAACTTGCGCACGTTCTGTTGTAAAAATCGGTTGAGCCACAACGGCGAAGTCATCATTTCCTGGTAATGCAGTTTGCGCGGAAAGACGAAATCGAGCGTATGCAGCAGATCGTCGGTGGCTTGCGGAATGGCGTTTTCGCGGCGGATCGTCATGCCGTCGCGGCACAGCACGTGGCAGGTGCGGACGTTGGGCACGCCGTCGACCCGCGCCAGGCAGCTCATGCAGCGGCCGGACAGGCAGAACAAACCGCGCGGCCGATGGAACTTCATCGACCGCGCGGCGACGCGCACGCCATTGGCATACAGGGCTACGGCAACGGGCTCTTTGGCAAAAGCCTTCAACTTGAAATCTTCGAATCGAATGGTCAGTTCGTGACCGCGATCGAATTCACGCTCGTGATGCGTGTAGATGCGATGATCCTTGATGCGTTGCATGTGGCGAACCCCGTTGCTTGGTTAAAACCGCTCGCACACCGTTTTGGCCTGCAGGAACAGACCGAGGTAGTCGCGGCCGCCGGCCTTCGAATCGGTGCCGCTCATGTTGAAACCGCCGAAGGGCTGCACGCCGACCAGCGCGCCGGTTATTTTGCGATTAAGGTACAGGTTGCCGACATGGAACTCGCGCTTGGCGCGGTCAAGACGATCGCGGTCGGCCGAGAACAGTCCGCCGGTCAGCCCGTATTTGGTGTTGTTGGCCATCTTCAGGCCGTGCTCGAAATCCTTGACCTTGAACAGACCGAGCACCGGTCCGAAAATTTCCTCCTGGTCGATGGGGCTGCCGAACTTCACGCCTTCGATCACGGTGGGCTCGATGAACCAGCCGCCGTCGATCTTCAGTTTGTTGCCGCCGGCGATGACCTTGCCCTGCCGCTTGCCGATGCCCACGTACTTCATGCATTTGTCGAGGCTGTCTTTGTTGATCACCGGGCCCATGTAGTTGGCCGGATCGGTCACCGGGCCGACCTTGATTTTCGCCACGTGGGCCAGCAGCTTCGCCTTGAATTTGTCGTAGACCTTGTCGACGACCAGCACGCGCGAGCACGCCGAGCACTTTTGCCCCTGGAAGCCGTAGGCCGACATCGCCACCTGCTGTGCGGCGAAATCGATATCGGCGGTTTCGTCGACCAGCGCGGTGTCCTTGCCGCCCATTTCGGCGATGAAGCGCTTGATCCAAATCTGCCCGGGCACGAGCTTGCCGGCGTTTTCGGCGATGCGCAGGCCCACTTCCATCGAGCCGGTGAAGCAGATCATGCGCACGCGGGGATTGAGCACCAGTTCCTCGCCGCAGGTGCGGCCGGGGCCGGGCACGAAGTTGAGCACGCCGGCGGGCAGACCGGACTGATACAGCAGCTCGGCGACCTTCCAACCGATCAGCGGGGCCTCGGAGGCCGGCTTGAGACACACGGTGTTGCCGGTGACCAGCGCGGCGACGGTCATGCCGCACAAAATGGCGTTGGGGAAGTTCCAGGGCGGAATCACGCTGATCACGCCCAACGGAATGTAGAAGGTTTCGTTGGTTTCGTGCGGGAACTCGACCACGTCCATACCGCGATCGTAGCGGAGCATTTCGCGGGCGTAGTATTCCATGAAGTCGATCGCCTCAGCGGTGTCCGCGTCGGCCTCGACCCAGTTCTTGCCCTCTTCCAGCACCATCGTGGCGGAAAATTCGTGCTTGCGCGCCCGCATGCCCGCGGCGGCTTTGAGCAGCACGTCGGCGCGGCGGAACGCCGGCTGGCGCGCCCAATCGGCGAAGGCTTTGTCGGCGGCGGCGACGGCCGCTTTCGCCTCTTTCACGCCCGACTTGGCGAAGGTGCCCAGCACCTGGGCCGGCTTGGCCGGATTGGTCGTGGCGAAGGTGTCCTTGGTCATCACCCGCTTGCCGCCGATGATCAGCGGATAGGGTTTGCCTTTGGCCGCCTCGGCCTGCACTTTTTCCAATGCCGCCTCGAAAGCCGCCTTGTTGACTGGGTTGGAGAAATCGGTCAGCGGTTCATTCTGGAACGGTCCCGGCATGATTGACTCCTTTCTTTGCTGCTTAAACTAAAAACGGCCAGCCTTACGGCTCGCCGTTTGATTCACGTATGGCAGATGGTAGGCAGCGGGTAGACACCTCCGAAGCGAGGAGTTATGCACCGCTGCAGCCTCAAAATCCACCCCCAAACACGATGCTGATACCTTCTGTCGGTGTCGCACTTTAAACCGAGGGAATGGATCATGCAACACCCAATTTTTTATCCCAAAACCGCCTGCACTATGGATTTGACATGCCGCCGTCATGGGATTAGTGTCGGGAGTCAATTATGCGATCATCTTCGGCGACGCTTGCGTCGCCCTCAATTTTTTCCAAGGAGATCATTATGCGCAAAGCACTGTACGCGATCATGATGATGGCGATCATCGTATCCTTCGCGGCCTGCGACGGCATGAACGCCGGTGGATCGGCCGCGGCTCCGGAAGGCGCGAAAATCGCCTCCGTCGACAACCAGCCGATCACCGATCAGCAGATTCTGCAGATGGTGCAGGCCGTGCGCGATCCGCGCCAGCTTTATCGCTTCACCACCGACGACGGCAAAAAGGACCTGCTGGACAAGCTGATCGACATGGAGCTGGTGTACAAAGCCGCCAAGTCCGAAAGCCTGCAGAACGATCCGGAAGTCAAAAAGATGCTCGACGGCTACGCCAAGCAGCTGCTGTTCGTCTTCTATCTGCAAAAGCACATGGAAGAAGCCGGCGGCGAAGTCAACGAGGCGGCCGCGCAGAAATACTACGACGAGCACCCGGATGAGTTTCAGCAGGGCGAGCAGGTCAAGGCGCGCCACATCCTGATCAAGGTCGACGAGAACGCCGACGAAGCGACGGTCGCGGCGGCGAAAAAGAAGATCGAAGGCCTGGCCGCGAAAGTTAAAGGCGGCGCCGACTTCGCCAAACTGGCGGAGGAAAACAGCGACGATCCCGGCTCGAAAAAGCGCGGCGGCGATCTGGGCTTCTTCGGCCGCGGCCGCATGGTGCCGGAATTCGACGAAGCCGCGTTCGGTCTGGCGGTGGGCGAAGTGTCCGCGCCGGTGAAGTCGAAATTCGGCTTCCACATCATCAAGGTCGAAGAGCGCAAGGACAGCACCAAGCGCGAATTCGCCGAAATCAAAGATCAGCTCATGCGCAAAATGAGCTTCGAAAATCAGCAGAAGGCCTACGACGACATCGTCGGCAAGCTGCGCGCCAAGGCGAACATCCAGATCGACGAGGAAGCGCTCAAAGCGTTGAAAATCCCGATGCCGCAGTTCGGCGGCGGGCAGCCGGGCATGCAGTTGCCGGCGCAGTTGCAGGGCGCCAAGCCGGCCCAGCCGTAATTTATATCGATAGTCGAGTTAAACGATCCGAGTCGCTCCGGCGGTTCGGATCGTTTTTTTTTATCGAACTTCATTTGACAGACCCGTTTCCTCCCCGATAAAATAATTTTGTTATCCATGAATTGAAGTGCGGTCCAACCTGACACCACAATGAGGAAAAAACCATGAGCGTTGGTTTGATCTACCTTGCCTGCCTGACGTTGGGCTTGGGCTACGCCCTGTGGACCGGCCTGCTCGGACCGCTGTTCGGCGGCGACGCGGGTGGTCATGATGCGGGCGGCGACGTCGGCGACGTCGGCGACATCGGAGATGTAGGTGACATCGGCGACGTGGGCGATATCGGCGACGTGGGCGGCGACGTCGGCGGCGATTTCGGCGACGGTGGTCACGGCGAGTTTCTCGATTTCAACGCCGACCACGACATGCACGCCGGCGAGGTGCATTTCTCGCCGTTGTCGCCCAACGTGATGGCCACGTTCCTGGGCTCGTTCGGCGCGCTGGGCGTGATCGGTCATTACGCGTTGCACCTGGCCTGGTGGCGCAGCCTGCTGCTGGCCACGTCTTCGGCGGTGATCATCGCCGGCGTTTTCTATTACGTGATCAAAAGCCTGTACTCGATCACCGAAGCGTCCAGCGAGGCGCGCGTGGCCGACTTGATCGGCGAAGCGGCCGAGGTATCGGTGGAGATCGCGCCGGGCAGCACCGGGGAGATCGTCTACAGCGCCATGGGCTCGCGGTATCAGGCGCCGGCGCGCGCCGACGATCCGCAGCGCGTTTTCGCCCGCGGCGACACGGTGATCATCAAACGGATCGAAAGCGGAATCTATTTCGTTGCCGAAGAATAATTTTCGTTAAGACGAACACAACCAAGGGGGATTAGCTCATGCCAATGGAAGGTATTGTCGTTCTGGGCAGCCTGGGAATACTCGTACTTTTATTCCTGCTGATCGTCGCCCTGGCGCGCCGGTATCGCAAGGTCGGCCCCAACGAAGTGCTGATCATCAGCGGTTTGAACCACACCTTCACCGACGCCCACGGGCGCAAGTTGAAGGTCGGTTATCGCCTGAAGAAAGGCGGCGGCGCCTTCGTGTGGCCGCTGGTGGAACGGGCCGACATCCTCAGCCTGGAAATCATGACCCTGGACGTGACCACGCCCGAGGTCTACACCGAACAGGGCGTGCCGGTGATGGTCGACGGCGTCGCGCAGATCAAGTTCAAGGGCGACGACATTTCGATTCGCACCGCCGCCGAGCAGTTCCTGTCCAAGGGCCGCGACGAGATCATGCGCATCGCGTTGCAGACGGTCGAAGGCCACCTGCGCGCCATCCTGGGCACGATGACCGTCGAGGACATCTACAAAAAGCGGGAAACGTTCGCCCAGCGCGTGCAGGAAATGGCGGCCAGCGACATGGCCAACATGGGCCTGCAGATCGTCTCGTTCACGCTGCGCGACATCCGCGACCGCCACGGCTATTTGGAAGCCCTCGGCAAGCCGCGCACCGCGCAGGTCAAACGCGACGCGGTGATCGCCCAGGCCGAAGCCGACCGCGACGCGGTGATCAAGAGCGCCGACGCCAAGCGCGAAGGCGAGATCGCCCGCTTCCAGGCCGAGACCAAGATCGCCGAGGCCGAAAAGGACTACTCGACGCAGAAGGAAATGTACCAGTCCGAGGTCGAGACCAAGCGCGCGGAAAAGGACCTTTCCTACGATCTGCAGAAGTACAAGAAAGGTCAGTCGGTCAAGGCCGAAGAGGTGCAGATCGAGATCGTCGAAAAGCAGAAGCGCATCGAACTGGAAGAGAAGGAAATCAAGCGGCGCGAACTCGAGCTGGTCGCGCAGGTGCACAAGCCGGCCGAAGCGGCCAAGTTCAAGGTGCAGCAGGAAGCCGAGGCGTCCAAGTTCCGCGAGACCACCGAGGCGGACGGTCGCGCGGCGGCGTACCGGGCCGAAGGTTTGTCCAAGGCCGACATCGAAAAGGCGATGGGTGTGGCCAAGGCCGAAGCCGAGAAGGCGCAGGGTCTGGCCGAGGCCGACGTCATCCGCGCGCAAGGTATGGCCGAAGCGCAGGCGATGGCCAAGAAAGCCGAAGCGTGGGCGTCCTACAACGAAGCGGCCGTGGTGCAGATGTTCATCGAAATGCTGCCGAACCTCGCCTCGGCGATCGCGCAGCCGTTGGCCAAAACCGAGAAGATCGTCGTGGTCAACACCGGCGACGGCAACAGCGGCGCCTCGAAGATCACCGGCGACGTGGCCACGGCCATGGCGCAACTGCCGCCGGTCATCGAGTCGCTCGCCGGCGTCAACCTGCTGGATCTGGTCCAGAAGATCCCGGGCATCATGGCGCAGAAAAAGGCGGCCCCGCCGGCCGAACCCGGCCCCTTCGCCAACGATGAAGAAAAATAGTTTGTGATGAATCGGTAAGACGAAGAGGAGGCCCTACAGGGTCTCCTCTTTTTATTGGAGATACTAACGATGGGGAAATTGAAAAAATTATTAAATAGCCCCTGGGCAGTAGCGATCATTACCGGTTTGATCGTCGCCATTATTGGCGGACTAGCTTTATATTATTTTGAAGTTTATCGCGAAAATCAAAAGATCATCCGTCGGGCGGAGGTTCTCCTGCAGGAAGCGAATGAACTTTTAGTTCAAAAACATTTAGTTGAAGCGCTGCAAACATATCAGAGTATCGAGGGCCTAATCGATCATAAAGAACACAACCAAATATTTGGTCAAGTAAAAAACGGGAGTGGGATTTGCTACCGTCGATTAGCAGAAATCGAAAAAAAGGAGATCAATTGTCAACGCGCAATCCATTGTTTCAACTTGGCAGTAAACGCATTTGCCCCCAAAAAACATCCACTCGATTTTGCTATAACCCAAAATAATCTTGGCGCCGCATATCAAACGCTAGCTCAAGTCAAAGAAAAAGAAAAAAATTGCACGCGCGCCATCAAGGCATATCAACAAGCGCTTAGGTACCTCACTTCAATAACATATCCGCTTGATTACGCCATGACCCAAAACAATCTGGGTAACGCATATCGCACGCTCGCCGAGGTAAAGGAAAAAGAAAAAAATTGCACGCTGGCCATCGAAGCATTTAAACAGGCGCTCAGGTACCGCATGCCGGAAGCATATCCTATTGAATATGCAACAACCCAAAACAATCTGGGTAATGCATACCAAACACTTGCTAATATAAAAGTAAGAACAATAGACCTCAAGAATTTAATGCAGGCGCTAAAGTCTGAAATAATAAAAATACATCCTGCAGGTTATACAATAAACCAAAACAATCTGGATGCTACTGATCAAACGCTCACCGAGGCCGAGGAAAAAGAGAAGAATTGCACGCTAGCAATTGAGGCATATCAACAGGCGCTCAAGTATAGCACGCCGGAATTATTTCCACTCGATTATGCCATGACCCAAAATAATCTGGGTGCTGTATACCAAACGCTTGCCGAGATCAAGGAAAAAGAAAAAAATTGTATCCTAGCCATCGAATCATTTAAACAAGCACTCAAATACCGCAATCCGGAAACGCATCCGCTTGATTACGCTATGACCCAAAACAATCTGGGCAACGCATATCGCACTCTCGCCGAGGTAAAGGAAAAAGAAAAAAATTGCACGCTGGCTATTGAAGCATTTCAACTAGCGCATAAGTACCGTGATCCAGAAAAATATCCGCTCGATTATGCCATGACCCAAAACAATCTAGGTAACACATATTGCACACTCGCCAAGATCAAGGATAAAAAAATGAACGGCTCACTTGCCATCGAAGCATATAATAATGCGTTGTCAATTTTTAAGCAGGGTGAGTATCCCGATCAGTATGAGATGGTTAGCCACAATCGAAAAAAAGCCAAGCAAATGTTAGCCGAGGCTAGGAAGTAGGACACCGGCAACGTTAAGGAATCCCAACTCTGCCTACAAAGTGTCATTCCGACGGAGGAGCGCGTTAGCGCGACGATTGGCCTGTCCGCCATAGCTTTAGCGGAGGAGGAAGGAATCCCTTTTCGGTGAACAACAAAAGGGATCTCTTCCGCCGTCGCGTAAAGCTTTGGCGGACTTAGCCACTTCGCTTCCGCCTTCGCCATTCTACTTCGCTAAAGCTTCGTAGAATTTAAGGCTTCGGCGGACAGGGTCGCTCCGGTCGAGATGACAAGGTGCTTGTCATTCCCGCGCAGGCGGGCATCCAGGACCAACAAATACCCTTCCTGACCTTATTCCAAAGACAACGACTTGAAAATCAATCCTGCCCTGACCACAACTCGCACCTTATCACTCATAACGAATAACTACTTTTCGGCTTCGACTTCCAAGTAGCAGTGGTGGACCAGGGGCAGCGCCTGTTTGATGTTCGCTTCGGCGCGGTCGAGGAGTTGTTCGATTTGGTCGGTGGTCAGGTCGTCGATCAGATGCAGGCGCGCGGCGGCGAGCACCTTGTCGGGGCCCAGGTGCATCGTGCGCAGGTCGAGCACGGCGAGGACCTCGGGCAGCTTGCCCAGTTCGTCGAGGATCGTTTGCCGCTGCGCCGGATCGACCGCCTCGCCGACCAGCAGCGATTTGGTTTCCAACGAGAGCACGCCGGCGACCACGGCCAGCAGCACGCCGATAGCGATCGAGGCCGCGCCGTCGAACCACATCAGGCCGGTGAAGTGCGCCAGCAGCAGGCCGGAGGCGGCCAGCGCCAGGCCGACCATCGCCGCGCTGTCTTCCATCAGCACGGTGATCGTCGCCGGTTCCTTCGACTGGTGGATGTACGACCACAGCGGGCGGCCGCGCAGCGAGCGCTTCGCATGACGATAGGCCATGGAAAAGGCCATGCCTTCGAAGCCGACCGAGACGATCAGTACGCCCAACGCCCAGCCGATCGCCTCGACCTCGTGCGGATGGATCAGCTTGGCCACGCCCTGCCAGATGGACACCACCGCGCCGACGACGAACATGGTGATCGCCACGACGAAGGCCCAGAAGTAATTTTCCTTGCCGTAGCCGAAGGGATGCAGCTTGTCGGCGGGGCGTTGCGACAACCACAGGCCGACGAACAGAAACAACTGGTTGCCCGTGTCGGCCAGGCTGTGCAGCCCTTCGGCGAGCATCGCCGTCGAGCCGGTAAAACCCGCGGCGACGAACTTGCTGATCATGATCGCGAGGTTCGCCAGGAACGCGGCGATGATTATTTTGCGACTGCTTTGGGTGCTCACTTACGCCGGCTCCGCTTCGTGATCGGCGAGAAATCCCGCAAAAAGCTGGTCGACCAATTCGTCGCGGTTTTCGGCGGTGACCTCGATGACGCGGAACGATTCGTCGAGCTGGAGTTTTTCGCGGAAGAACTCGACGATCTGCGGCCGGATGACCACGATGCACTGCCGCGCCTTGCGGATCAGATGCAGGATCGGATAAAAGCCGCGCCCCTTCAGTTCCAGCGGGCCGATTTCATCGACGATCAGCAGGTCGGAACTCACGCCGCGACCGATCGCCTTGATGCCCAGGAAAATGCCCTCGTTGCTGAAGGTGAACGCGCCGTGCTGTGGGCCGGTCTGCGTCCAGTTGGTGCGGGCCAGCAAAATGACCGTGTTGTCGTTGAGGTCGCGCACATGCAGCGTGCGCTCTTTGCCGCTGATGGTCTTTTCGGTCAGCACGCCGCCGACGCGCATTCCCGCCTCGCCCGCGCGCTCGACCACGCGACGGCAAACGGTGGATTTTCCCGAATCGGATAGACCGGTAAGAATGACCCGCATCGACGCCTCCAACGTATTGCGCTCAGCATACCCGAGACGACGCGGTATATCCACCGCTATAAAAAAATCATAATGAATTCATCGGTAAGCCCTCACCCCGGGCTGCGCCCGACCCTCTCCCACCGGGAGAGGGTAAAAGCCAACGCCTGGACTCCTTTCTCCCCGTGGGAGAAGGGCCGGGGATGAGGGCAATCGTGACAAATGACTGCCGATCAGGTCATCCCTTCACATATATCGACCAAGCGGAAAAAAGAATATACTGCTTCCACATTAAAGGGAGGATACAGCCATGGCGATTATCCCGACGCCCGCCACGCAAGCCGACATTCAAAGCGTCTGGCAACATTGGGGTTTGCCGCTGGTGACCATGCGCGGCGTGTACTGGCCCGAGGATGTCGAAGGCTTCGCCCTGAAAGCCGACGGGAAACTCATCGGGTTAGTCACCTGGGCGCACAGCGGCGAATGGGCGGAGATCGTGTCGATCGACGCGTTCGAGCGCGGCAAAGGCTACGGCCGCATGATGTTGACCGCGGCGGAAAACGAACTGGCTCAACATGGCGTGACGCTGTTGAGTGTGGTTACCACCAACGACAACCTGCCGGCCGTCGGTTTTTATCAAAAACTCGGCTTTCGCCTGCGGCGCATCCACCTGGACGCGATGGACCGCGTGCGCGAACACAAACCGCACATCCCCGCCACGGGCCTGGACGGCTTGCCATTGGTCGACATGTGGGAGTTGGAAAAACCGATCGGCTATTAGTCCTGCCAATCCTGCCAGAACCGCATCGCCACTTCGCGAAGATTGACGATGTCGCGGATGCGATAATGATCGCCGACCTTGCGCGAACGCAAATGCAGCAACAGCCAATCGTCGCCGGCGTTCAGGCGCACCTTGATCTTGAGTTCCTCTTCGTTGTCCTTGGTCTGCTTGACCTCGACGATCTCGTAATGTTTGTCGTCGGATTCGGCCACGCCGAAATAGGTGAACAACTTGATCAGCGCGGTGCTGGAAGGCAACTCACGCGTGCCGGGAAGCTGCCTGGCCAGCGTGCCGTCTTCGATGCGCTTTTCGATTTGCTTCTTGGTTTCCTCGACCAGGTAGGGCTTGGAGAATTTCTCGCCGAAGCGCAGCAATTTCTTGCCCCGGGCGCCCGAACGGCTTTCCATTTCGTCGAACATCAAATCGACGATCTGGTTGGCGAGGCGCTCGACCTTCACGTATTTATTGAATTCGTTGTAGTTCTTGTTCTCGATCGCCTTGGCCGCAAAAATCAGCGATTCGAGCGTGTTGGACTTGACGCCGCAGCCGCTCAGCGCCGCCAGGCCGCCGAGCAAAACCACACAAACGACGATCGCACTCAACCGTTTCATCGGATATCTCCCGTTATCCCGCAAACATGATTGAGGAAAATGTACCAAAACCGACGAAGATGGAAAACCGCAAAGTTGTCGTGCGACGGATAAAAATGTTATTATTACATTACTCCCAAACCTTGCTTATTGAGATCAGGAACTAAAAAGCAAAAGTTTTCACATAACATCCGCTTAGGCGCCCTTGCCCCGCAAATGAGAATCAATTTCAATTAGTTGCGTGTGAAGCTTGAAAATCTTCTAGAATTTCCATTCGAAGTCGCTCCCGGGCAACTTGGTATAACTAGATGATATTACACAATATTATGCTATTGAGATTTCGATTTAAAAATTTTCCGTGGTTGGTTTACACCCGGAAAATCGGTGATTAGGAATAGGGCAAGAGAGAAAAAAACGTGTCCATTTGAAAACCAGCGAGTACCTTCCAATTCAACAGAAAAGAATGGCGGAAAGAAAAAAATGGACTCAACAGTCAGTCATGAAGGAACAACTATTCCCATACGTGTACTGATCGCCGACGACAATCCGTTGGTCACCGAGATCCTGGCGCATCATTTAACACGACTGGGGTGGGAGTCGATCGCGGTATCCGACGGCGAACAGGTGGAAATGCTCCTGGCCAAAGAGCACTTCGATTGCTTGATTCTCGACCTGCACATTCCGTTTCGCAACGGGATGGAAATTCTGGAAGCGCTGAAAAAAAACGGCAATCGCCATGACCTGTTCATCATGATGCTCACCGGCCAATGCCGCGAGGATACCCAGGGGCGCGCCATTGCCCTGGGCGCGGACCGCTTTTTCAGCAAACCGTTCGATCCGTACGAAATCGTCGGCGAGTTGCAACGTTCGCTCTCGCCGATTCATCAAGCACAAGGGAGGCGGTCATGATATCGACCACCTTAATATCTTTTTGGGATGATCCCCTGTACCGTTTTCTCAGCCTGATCATCGCCCTCGAACTGGTCTTGATCGTTGTGCAAGTCGGCTGGTTGCTGGTGCAAACCTCGATCCGCAAATACCGGCTGTATCGGCTCAAGCGGTTCCACGCCTCGATGAAGGCGCCGTTTTTCACCGCGCTGGACGATCCGCTGACGCGCGAAGCCTGGATGGTCAAAGCCAGGAAATTTTCCGAGCCGGTGCTGCGCATGTTCCTCGAGCCCTATCTGACGGCGACCAAGGGAGAATACCAGGCGAAGATTCTGGCGCTGTACCGCGACTTGGGGCTGGCGCGCCAGGATCTGTACGCCCTGCGTTCCTCGTTCTGGCACAAGCGCGTGCTCGCCCTGCGCCGCCTACAAAACGTGGCGTCGCCGGAGGAGAAATTCGTACTGGCCAAGATGAAGAAAGACGTGCACACGGTGCGCATCCTCACCGCGCAGATCATGTCGCGCATCGGCAACGAAAAGGACGTTTTCAACCTGCTCAAAGACCTGCATTTGCACAACCGGCTGATGGAACAACCGATGTTCACCATGCTCTCGAGCATGGAGCGCGAGAAATTCGACAACCTTATGGAGCGGTGGGATCAATTCGAGTGCCGTTTGCTCAAACGCATCATGTTGATCGTCGCGGCGGGCAATTCGCCGAAGACGGCCAACAAATGGCTGGCCAGAGCGGCGGCCGATCAGGACATCGACGTGCGCATCGGCGCGGCCATTGCGGCCGGGAAATTGAACACGTACGAATCGCTCACCACGTTGCTCGAACTGCTGCAGGACGGCATTTGGGAAGTGCGCGCCCAGGCGGCCAAGGCGCTGGGCATCCGGCAGGAAGACTCGACCATCGAATCGTTGGCCCTGTTCCTGCGCGATCCGCACTACTGGGTGCGGCAAAACGCGGCGGCGGCGCTGTCCAACCTCGGCGATCCGGGGCGCAAACGCCTGCGGGAAATTGCGGACACCGCGTCGGACACCTTCGCCGTGGACGCCGCGACGCAGGAGCTTGAGCGCTATCAATTAACCATTACGGCGGAAGGAGTGCAGTCGTGAGTTATTGGCTGGACATTCTATACATCGTCTATTTTTCGGCCCTCAATGGGACGTACGCGCTTCTGATCGCCCTGGCGATGATCGAGATCATCCAACGCCGCGCCAACCGCATGCCCGAGTTCGACAACGACGTGCTGGGCGAGGCGAGCACGCCGCCGATCACCATTCTCGCTCCGGCGTTCAACGAGGAAACCGGCATCGTCGACAGCGTGCGCGCGTTCCTGCAACTCACCTACCCCAACCTGCAGGTGATCGTGATCAACGACGGCAGCAGCGACGGCACGTTGAACAAACTCAAGGAGCGTTTCGAGCTCAAGCCGATTCACCGGGTCGTGCAACGCCAACTGGAAACGCGCGGCATCAAAGTGATCTACCAATCGGCGACCGACTCGCGGCTGCTGGTGGTCGACAAGGAACGCGGCGGCAAAGCCGATGCGCTCAACGTCGGCTTGAACATCGCGCAAACGCCGCTGATCTGCGCGGTCGACTCCGACACGCTGATCGACCGGCGCGCCCTGCTGCGGATGGTCGAGCCGTTTTTGTACGACCGGCAGACGATGGCTGTGGGCGGCTCGGTCTACATCGCCAACACCTGCGACGTAAAAGACGGCCTATGCCGCACCGTCTCGCTGCCCAAATCGTGGCTGGCGCGCTTTCAGATCATCGAATACCTGCGCGCCTTTCTCTTCGGCCGGCTGGGCCTGAACCGCCTGGGCGGCACGATGCTCATTTCCGGCGCCTTCGGCCTGTTCCTGCGCGACGCGCTGATCGAGATCGGCGGTTACCGGCGCGACACGGTCGGCGAAGACATGGAAATGATCGTCCGCCTGCACCGCACGATGCGCGATCGTAAGAAGCCGTTCCGCATCAAACACATTCCCGATCCGGTCAGCTACACCGAAGCGCCCGAGACCGTCCGCACGCTCGGCCGGCAACGCGACCGCTGGCAGCGCGGGCTGGCCGAAACGCTGGCCGCGCACCAGGGCATGTTCCTCAATCCCAAATACGGACTGAGCGGCCTGTTCACGTATCCGACGTATCTGCTGTTCGAACTGTTCGGACCGATCATCGAGTTGTCGGGCTACATCTGGTTCGTTTACTCGCTGATCTTCCGCGGCGTCGATCCGCAAATCGCCATGCTCTATTTCATCGTCGCGTTCCTGTTCGGGACGCTGCTGTCGATCCAGAGCATCATCCTGGATTCGTACGCCGGCAACGTTTACCAGGGATTCAAACTGCGCTTGCGACTGGTGGCAGTCGCCCTGCTCGAATATTTCGGCTACCGGCAGATCACGCTCTACTATCGCATCAAAGGCTTCTTCCGCTATCTGCTGGGCGAGAAATCGTGGGGCGTCATGACCCGCAAGGGCTTTGCGAAGAGGGCCACGTCATGAAAAAGATACGCGTCGTCGTTTTGTCGATTTTGGTGACGTTCATTCTGACCAGTCCGCTGACCATCTGGCTGCTGCACCCGGAAACTTCGCCGCGGATTCTGGTCGTCGACAAAACCGTTCCGCATACCGACTACCGCGAGCACGCGTCGTTGTTCTGGGTGCTCAATCATCGCAAGGTGATCAATCCGCGCACCGGGAACATCTGGCGGGTGGATCGCGATTACCTCGGCTATTACCCGCAAAACACCGACACCAACATCAAACCATACAGCCGGATTTTGCAGGGCTCCGATCTGAACTTCACCGATACGCTTTTCATCGCCGACACCTACGGCGTGTACACCGACGACCTGGCGCATGCGCAAGAGCAGCGCACGCACCTGGATTACAGCCGGCTCATCTACGGCGGATTGTCGATCGAGGAAGCCGAGGCGATCGCCCATTTCGCCGACAAGGGCGGCAATGTGATCGCCGAGTTCAACACTTTCGCCTCGCCGACCGCCGGGCAAGCGCGGGAGATCATGGAAAACCTGCTGCGCGTGAAATGGACCGAATGGTCCGGCCGCTATTTCAGGGATCTGGCGAGCGTGGACGACGTGCCGGTGTGGGCGCGCCGCAACTGGCGCGAACAGTACGGCAGCGAGTGGAACTTCTCCGGCCCCGGTTTTTTGATCACGCATGAGGACACGCGCCTGTTCGTGCTGCAAACCGGCGTCGACGTCGAGGAAGACGGCCTGCGCATCGTCAGCGACAAAACCAAAACCGATCCGTTGTTGAACAAAGTGGCCGCCGATGCCCCCTTCTACTACTGGTTCGATTTCGTGCAGCCGACGGCGGGCGCGGAAATTTTGGCCGGCTATCGTTTGCGGCTGACCGACAGCGGGCGCGAACTGATGAAACGCTTCGATCTGCCCGATGCGTTCCCCGCCATCGTGGTCGCCTCGCGCAAGCCGCTGATCATGTACCTGGCCGGTGATTTCGCCGACAACAACGTGCCGCGCGGCCCCTATTATCTCGCCGGATTCGCTTCGTCGATGACCATCGGCGGATTCGTCGAACGCTATCGCGATCAACGCGTTTTCTTCTGGGAAGTCTACGCGCCGTTGGTCACCAACATCATCAAGGCGAGCCGTTGAATGAAAAATGCCGCACGCCATCTTCCGCCGCTGTTTGTCGCGCTGACGCTGCTGGCGGCCCTCGCCTGCCTGCCGGTGGAGCGTGCGCACGCGCCGGCAACGACCGGCGAGGATTGCGCCGACGGCGAAACCGCGCGAGCGGCGGAAGCATGGTTGCGGATCGTACCCTATGAAACCAGTGAAGTACGCGACGAACCGCCGTTGGATCGACCGCGCTCGCTGGCGCGCCGTGACGGCCGTGAGTATCGAGCGATTCTCTCCTACCCCGACGCGCAAAACGGTCTGCTGGCCAACCGCAGTTTCATCTACGACAACGCCCTGGCGCTGTTGTGGACCACCTGGGCCGATCGTCGCGACGCCGCCGCCGGTCTGGCCGAAACGTTGATGCTGTTGCAGAACAAAAACGGCAGTTGGGGATTTTCGTTCACCGTGACGCAGCCGGGCCGGTACAACGCGCGGTACGTGCGCAACGGCGTGGTCGGCTGGACGACCTACGCGCTGGCCGTGTACGCCGACGCGACGCACTCCGCCCGGGCCGCGGCGGCCGCCGAACGAGGCACGCGTTATCTGGAAAGCGAGCGCGTCGCCCAACGCGAGCGGCGCGATTACGCGCTTATCCACGGCGGCTACGGCTGGTGGAAGCGCGGCGACAAAGCGGTGTTCCACCCCGACCGGAAATTTTCGCTCGCCGTCGCCGAGCATCAGTTCGACGCCTATCAGGCATGGTCGTTCACGCGCCCGGGCGACGCCGAAGCCTATGCGCGGCGCATTCTGGAAGCGCTCTGGTTGCCCGACGAAAAACGGTTCGCGCTGGCCGTCGACGACAAGAACCTGGACACGCAGCGCGCTTTGGACACCGCCGGCGCCTGGGGCGCTTTGTGGCTCGAGTCGATCGGCGAACGCTCGCTGGCGCGGGCCAGCCTGCAATACACGATGAATCATTTCGCCACCGAGGCGCAGGGCTGGAAAGGGTATCGCCCGTATCTCGATCCGATCGACGGTCCGCTGACGCCGGAGTGGGATTCGCTGATTTTCGTCGAAGGCACGCTCGGCGTGGGGCTGGCGGCATACCGTCAGGGTCGGCGCGATGCGGCCCGCGACGTTCTGACCAACGTGGCCGCCATGGCCTGCGCCTACGGTCCCGGCGTGCCCTACGCCAACAAAGAGTTGATGGATTTCTCCACCTTGCCCAGTGCGTCCGCGACGCTGTGGTTCCTGTTCCTGGAACGGGAAATGCGCACCGGCAAACGCTCCCCATTGTTTACGCAGAAAACGAGGATCAATTATGAATAGATATTGGACGACGGCGGGAATGTTTGCGCTCCTGCTTTTTCTGGTTGTTCCGGCCACGGCAACCGCCGACGAGTGCGCCGACGCGCCGGACTATCTGGCGCAGAATCGCATCACCGAAGCCGAGAACGCGGCGCGCGCCTGCCTGCAGGATTCCCCCGACAACGCGGCCGCGATGGTCGTGCTCGCTCGCGCGTTGCTGGCGCAGGACGAATTCACCGAGGCGTTGAGTTGGGCCGAAAAGGCGCAGGCGAAGTATCCGCAGGATCTGGACATCGCCACGTTGCGCATGCAGATCCTCGCTCGGAGCGGCGATCTGGATGCGGCGTGGGCGGTGGCTGTGCAATTGCCGGCGGCGGCGAAGACGCAGCACGATCCGGCGTTGGTCGCGGCGAACATCGCCTTCTGGCGCGAGGATTACGCCGAAGCCGCCGCGCGCTACGACAGTTTCGTTGCGCAGTGGCCGGGCGAGGTCGACGCCGAACGCAACCGGGCGATCGCCTACGATAAAACCGGTCGCTCGGTGACGGCGCAAACCGAATACGAACGCCTGTGCCGCGCGCCGTACGAAGACGATCTGGCCTGCGCGCTGTACACGCAAAAGAAAAAGGAAAACGCAAAGTACACGCTGGCGCTGCGTCCCGGCTACTGGCTGGCGACGCGCAGCTACAACAACACCAACAAGGAAGACAATTTTGACGGCTACAGCGGCTACGCGATGATCGACGCCCGCGTGTTCGGCACGTTCCATCTGGGCACGAGTCTCGAATATCGCACGCGCGATTACGGTGACGGCGACGTGTCGGACACCTACTGGGAGCTGTTCGGCAACTACACCTGGCCGGTGGGCTTCAAGCTTTCCGCCGCGGCCGGAATGACGCTGGACGACACCGATTTTTCACCGGAGTGGACCGCGCAGATCGAACCGGGCTGGGTGTTCGACTTCGGGCTGGAGTTGTACTTTAAGTTCTGGCGGTTGGAGTTCGAGAAATCCGGCGTGAACGTACTGAGTCCGGCGGCGGCGTTTTACTACGGCCCGCTGATGCTGTACGCACGTTACTACTACGCGATCGACGAGGATCCGGACACCGATCCATCCAACTCGTTCCTGGCCAAAGCCGGCTGGACGTTCTTCAATCACGTGACGCTCACCGGCGGTTACGGCGCGGGCGATCGCACCGACTACCTGGAAGTCACCGACGCGAACGTCGATAATTATTGGCTGGCGCTGGGCGGCATCGGCATCCACTTCAACTGGCAGCACAGCGTCTTTCTCGACTACATCTACCGCGACGAAACGTCGTCCAACGACCGCATCGACGTGGATTTCATTCAACACCAGTTCCTGCTGACCTATCAGGTGAGGTTTTAATTCGCCATGACGATAAAACTATATCGGCTCCTGTTCACGGTGCTGGCGATGACGATCGTTCTCGCCGGCTGCGCGCAAAATTCCACCGACGAAAACGGCGACGACGATGACGACGACACGGTCGCGCCGTATCAATTTCGTTCGGCCGCCGACGGTCTGCAGATGCGCGTGGAGGGCGGCGACTGGCAGCCGTTCTTTTCGTTGGGCATCAACTTCGGTCTGACGGTGCCCGGCACCTTCCCCGGCGAACTGGCCGCTTCGCGCGAGCAGATTGCCCGGTGGCTCGAAGCGGCCGCCGATTTAGGCGTGAACACGATTCGCATCTATACGATTCAGATGCCCGAGTTTTACGAGGAACTGCGCGCCTGGAACATCGACCATCCGGACCGCGTGTTGTTTCTGCTGCAAGGCGCCTGGCTTAAAGAACCCGACAACGGCGTGCCCGACTATCTGTCGGACGCCAGCCGCGCGTGGTTTCGCGGCGAGATCGAGCGCGCGGTGAACGTCGTGCACGGCAACGCGACGATCGAACCGGGCAGCGAGGCCAATCCCGACAACTGGGGGCGCGCGTACGGCTCATTCACCGCCGACGTGTCGCCGTGGCTGTTGGGTTACCTGGTCGGCCGCGAACTTGAGCCTTACACGATTCTCAACGCGGTGGATCTGCATCCGAACGAAACGGCTTACACCGGAGATTATTTTTCAATTGAAAACGGTGAGCCGATCGAAACGTTCGTCATCGAGCACCTGGATTATCTGGTCGCCTACGAAAAGGCGAATTACGGCCAGGAGCACACCATCGGCTTTTCCAACTGGCCGACGCTCGATCCGCTGATTCATTACACCGAACCGCCGTATCCGGTTTCCAGCGAGGAAATGTTTTCGCTGGACATGACCAAGGCGAAAATCAACGAGGACAATTTTTCCAGCGGGATGTTCATCAGCTACCACGCCTATCCGTATTACCCGGATTTCATTTTGTACCAACCCGAATACCAGGTGAGCGACGCGCAGGGGGTGAACTCCTATTACGGCTACCTGCAGGCGCTGCGCGACTACTACGACGGCTACACGCTGATGGTCGCGGAAATCGGCTTTCCGTCGAGCCAGGGCTCGGCGCACTACGCGGCCTCGGGCCTGACCCACGGCGGGATGAACGAAGCGCAGCAGGGCGAGGCGATCCTGCGCGCGGTGGGCAACATCGTGGACGCGGGCTTTGACGGCGCGATGATTTTTTCGCTCATCGACGAGTGGTACAAGGTCGCCTGGATCGTCGAGGAAGTGGAAATTCCCGCCGACCGTCGCCGCACCTGGCACAATCCGATGAGCCCCGAGCAGAACTTCGGTCTGATCGCGCTGCGCCCCGGCGCACAAGGCGCTTATCACGTTATCGACGGGCGCGACGATGAGTGGTTCAGCGCGCCGCAACTGAGCAAAACCGGCGGACCGGCGACGGCGCTCGACCAATACGACGCCCTGCGCACGCTGACGGATCTGACCGTCGAGCACGACGAGGGTTACCTGCACTTGCGGCTGGGCCTGGCCGATCTGGATCCGGACGGCAACGGCCAGGTCGATTGGGATCAGGTCGATTACCTGCTGGCCATCGACACGATCGATCCGCAACGCGGCGATTCGCGCATCGCTCAGGCGCCGGAAATCGTCCTGGGGCGGCGGGCGGAATTTCTGCTGCAGATCGTTTCGGATCAGGAAGTGAACCTGCTGGTCGATCAGCCTTACGACCTGTACGGCCTGTGGCATTACGAGCGCGAAGCGTGGCAGAAGTATCGCAGCGAAGCCAACGACGACGGCGCGTACAACCTCGTGCGCACGATCACCAATTGGGAATACGAGTACGATGGCGTGGAGTTGGGCGCGCGCATCGATCAGGAAACCGGCCGCCTGCCGACCGGCGACGAGGCGGACAATTCGTTGACCAACCTGTGGTATTCGCTGGACGACGACGTGTTGGAAATTCGTCTGCCGTGGAATTTGCTGAACTTCACCGATCCCAGCCAGCGGTGGGTGGTCGACGGTGACGGCGAACAGAACATCGTGGCGGCCGCGCCCACCGACGAAATCGCCGTGGCGGCCGTGGCGCTGGCCGGCGACGGCACGCTCGCCGACACCTTGCCCGTCGCGCAAAGCGAGGGCGACGATCTGCTGCTGCCCGCCGCCGATTGGGCCGTATACACCTGGGGCGCGTGGGAGATGCCGACCTTCCACGAGTATCGCAAGGCCTCGTTCACGATCGTGCAAGACGGCCTGCCCGGCATCGTGCCGGCCGCGGCGTATCTGCCGTAACGGCGGAGGATGACGCGATGAAGAAATCGTATTTCGTCCTACTCTTGTTGCTGGCCGTGACGGTCATGGGCTGCCCGCCGAAACCAACGGTGGAAAACCGGGTGTTGCTGCTGACCGGCGGCGCGGTGGGCATCGGCCACGATTACTACCTGAACGCCGAACGGTTGCTGCGCCTGCAGGGCGTGCCGACCGCCACGATGGCGATCGACGACGACATCGTTTTCACCGCCGGTGATACGGGTTTGTACAACGCGATCGTCATCACCGACTACGGCGCTTACGCCGCCCTGCCGCAAGCAAAACGGGAGGCGCTCGACGACTACTGCCGCGATTACGGCGTCGGCCAGATTTTCATTTTCGTGTGGACCGACGATGTCATCAACGGCGGCGAAGTCGGCGTGTCGGCCAACCAGGTCGTGGCCGATCAGCGCGCCCACGCGGGTAGCGGCATGTTGTGGCTGGCCAAAGACAACGGCGTGCTGGCCGGCGAACTGCCCTCGCTGGGACGGCTGTTCACCGCCGCTTCGTCCAATTACGTGACGATCTCCTCGGGCGTGGGCGCGAGCGGGCGACAGGCGAACGTGCTGTTGGATAGCGGCTCATACGACGGCATCCGGCGCGTCTTTTTCGGGCACGATTTCGTCGATCACTGGCAGCACGATCTGCTGTACCTGGACGCCGTGCATCACCTCTCGCCGGTGGAAACCGGCCTGTCGCGCGTACGCTGTTTCGGCGTGGACATCGACGACATCTTTCAACCGAACTGGGACGAGGAGCCGGCCAACCGCACGGTGAAGCTGCAGGCCGAGGACGTCGCGGCGCTGCTGTCGTTGAGCGACTCGATCGCCATGCGCATCGGCGGACCGTTTCGTTTCACACTGGGCTACAACGTCGGCTGGTACGAAGCGAACGTCGGCGGGCCCGGGTACAACGATCTCGCGGGCGATCATGCGCTGGTTGCGGCGGGCGACGATTTTTACTGGTTCGACCATTTCATCGATCATCAGTCGGCGCTGACGCTCGACCAGGCGGAAATCGAAGACCTGCTGGCCGCCTCCTTCGCCTGGGCCGCGGCGCACGATCTGGACGATAACCTGACCGCGTATCATCTGCCGCCTTACAACGCCGGCACGTACCCGGTGTATCAGCCGTTGTACGACGCCTATGCGACCTTCGACTTGGCGTACACGAGTTCGGTGGACATCGAGGAAGGCTTTGTTTATCAGGGCGTGAGCGTTGTGCCGCGCATGCGTTCGGGATTGCTCGCCGAGGAATATTCATTTACGCAAATCGACGCGGAACAGATCGACGCCCTGGCCGAAGGCGGCGCGGTATTCAAACGGTTGGCGATCAATCCGGTTGCCTTGTTCGTCACGCACCAGGCGAACTTCGCCCGCGACCGGATCGGCGCACGGCTGATCGATCATCTGATCGACTTCACGCAGCAGTGGACGAACATCACGCTCATTGCGGGCACGAACGATGTGATGATCGACCTTTATTTCTCCCTTATGACTTCGCGCGGCAAACAACCACTTGCCAGCGCCACGGGTACGGTTTACTGATAAACGAGACGAACAATCCTTGAGCGAGGCATGCACGACCACGCGCATCATCACCATCACGGCCACCAGTCGGGCAAGCGGCTGCGCGTCGCGTTTTTCCTCAATCTGACGTTCACCGTGCTGGAGGTCGTCGGCGGGTTGTGGACCAACTCGATGGCGATTTTGTCCGACGCGCTGCACGACCTGGGCGACAGCGTGGCGCTGGGCATGGCCTGGTTTCTCGATCATCTGGCGCAACGCAAGGGCGACGCGGTGTTCTCGTTCGGCTACCGGCGCTTCTCGCTGTTGGGCGCGCTGATCAACGCGCTGGTGCTGATCGCCGGTTCGCTGATCATTCTCGTGCACGCCGTGCCGCGCATCCTCAGCCCGGAAGGAGCCTATGCACCGGGGATGATCGCTTTCGCGTTACTGGGGATCGTCGTCAACGGCGCGGCGGTGCTGCGGCTCAAGGGCGGCGCGACCGAAAACGAGCGCGTGGTGACCTGGCATCTATTGGAAGACGTGCTCGGGTGGGTGGCGGTGCTGGTCGTGAGCGTGGTGATGCTGTTTTTCGACGTGCCGGTGTTCGATCCGATCCTCGCGGTGCTGGTCACGTTGTACGTGTTGTGGAACGTAATCAAGAGCCTCAAGCGTACGCTGATTCTGTTTTTGCAGGGCGTGCCCGAGACGATTCTGCTGGGCGACGTGGAAGCGGCGATCCTGGCGGTCGAGGGCGTGCAAAGCGTGCATCACATTCACGTGTGGTCGCAGGACGGCGAACATCACGTGTTGACCGCGCACGTGGTGGCCGGGCAATCCGGCTCGCTGCTGGAAGCGCAAACACTGCGGCGGAACATCCAGGAGGCGATGCGGAAATTCGGCATCGGCCACACAACCATCGAGATCGAGGATCCCCACGGCGAAGGCTGCCCGGCCGGCGTCGATTGCTACTGAAATCACCCTTTCCTTATTTGACCGTCACCACGTTGCCGGGTAGTATGTGCCGGGGAGAAAAAAGCTGATCCGAAGAGGAAGCAACGACATGAACAAGCGTGGTTTGATCCTGGCGATGGCGAGCATGCTGATCCTGGCGATCGGCGTCTCGGGGGCGGCGGCGGAATATCTGGTCGGCCTGACCCACGGCACCGACAAACATCGACCCGAGTGGTCGTTCGATGCGCAGAGCACCTACCGCATCAGCGCGGCGCAAAACGAATGGGAACCGTTCCAGGTGTTCATCTGGGACGACAGCGGCGTGGAGAACGTCGACGTAAGCGTCACGGAATTCACCGGTCCCGGCGATCCGATCGAGCGGGTCGAGCTGTATCGCGTCCATTACGTTCACGTCGACGAGGACAAAGTCAGCCAGAAACCGATGGTGGTTGAGCACGCCGGTTGGTGGCCCGACGGTCTGGTGCCGTTCGTCGATCACTTCGTGTACGAAGTGCGCGACGGCGCGCCGTTCGACGTGCAGGCCGAATTCACGCAGGCCGTGTTCGTCGACGTGTACGTTCCGGAAGATCAAACGCCCGGCGAGTACAGCGCCACGGTGACCGTCACCGCCGACGGCCGCGCCACGTGGACCGGCACGATCACCCTGACGGTCTGGGATTTCGCGCTGCCCAACGGCATGTCGATCCAGAGTCAGTACCAGTACAGCCGCTCCATCTGCACCTATCATCAGACGCACGGCAACGCGACCGACTGCGATCCGATTCACGAGCGCTACTTCGAGGAATACGCGCTGCACCGCATGAGTCCCTATAGCTGGATCACCGGCAATCCGCCGACCGTATACAACCCGGAAACCAAGGCGCTGGAAATCGACTGGACGGAGTGGGACGCCTACCACGGCCCGTACCTGGACGGCACGTTCTTCAAACCCGGTTACGAGTTCCAGACGATCAAGATCCCGCGCAGCTACGGCAACGTGCCCGAGGGGCTGACGCAGGACGAATGGAACATCATGAACTGGGCCGCCTGGGCCGAGCACTTCAAAGAAAAAGGATGGATCGAAAAGGCGTGGTGCTATCTGCCCGACGAACCCACCCCGGACGAGTATCCGGCGTTGCGTGCCATGGCGGCGAACATTCACACGGCCGACCCGGATCTGCAACCGTTCGTCACCGAACAGTATGAATCGGAATTGGGAGAGGACATCGATATCTGGTGCCCGGACGAACCGATGTTCTCCGACTCCCTGCCCTGGCTGCCGCGCCCGGAAAAATACGCCGAGCTGCGCGCCGAGGGTAAAAAAACCTGGTGGTACAACTGCGTGAGCGCGACCATCGGCTTTGACTATGCGAACCACATGGTCGACCAGGAATCGACCTACATGCGCGCGTGGCTGTGGCTGACGCGCCGCTACGGCTTCACCGGCATTCTCTTCTGGCGCATCCAGTACCTGTGGGACCGCCAGGACGTGTGGGAAAACATGTACGCCGAAAAGTTCTACTGCCAGGGCGACGGCACGCTGTACTACCCCGGCACGCCCGACAAGATCGGCGGCGAAACCGACATTCCGATCCCCTCGTTGCGCATCAAGTACCTGCGCGAGGCGATGGAGGATTACGAGTACTTCCACATCCTGGACGAAATGGGCGAAGAGGACTGGGTGGACGACGTGACGCGGACCGTCGCACCCAAGACTTTCCAGTGGGAGCACGACTGGGCCAAGCTGCTCGACTGGCGCCGCAAGGTGGCGGAGAAGATTCTGGGCACGCTCGATGAGGTCGCGCCCGCGCCGCCGACCGCGCTGAGCGCCGAGGGACAGGTCGAGTCGATCGAGGTGAGTTGGACCGCGCCGGCCGACGGTGATCTGGCCGGATATGAAGTGTGGTACGCGATTCAAACCGGCGACGAATACTTCGGCGGCTCGCTCGGCGCCGACGCCACCAGCGCGGTGTTGGTCGGGTTGATGCCCGGTCGCGAACACACGATCTGGATTCAATCCTTCGACACCAACGGCAATCACTCGGTCGACAGCGCCTCGGTCACCGCGACGCCGCAGGCCGACGAGACGGCCGATGACGACGACACCGACGACGACAAAGACTCGTCCCACAACGCCGTGCGGCTGGAGAGCAAATCGTCCGACGACAAGAAAAACGCGGACGACGACGAGGTCAACTACGGCGGGTGCGGCTGGTAAACGACGTAACAGTCAGCCACAAGCGGTCGCCATTGCGGCGGCCGCTTTTTTTTAATCGGCGACGGGCAGCACGACCAGATCGTCGAGTTGCTCCAGGGCGTTCATTTGGCCGGCCGTCAATAGAGTGTGGCATTCGCCGTTCAGGCAATAACGAAACACACCATAGTCGGCATACATGTAGTTGGCGTCATAATAATAGCCGACGTACCAGTATTCGCCGTCGGCCATGGCGCGGATCTTTTGGATTCTGCCGTTAAAACTGATTTCCGGCACAGTGTTCCAGGTTCCATGGTCGTACTTGATCATAAAGGCGGACAACACGCCGAACGGCAGGCTTTTGAGGCCGGCCAGGTAGGCGCATTGATCGCCATAGAGGGAAACGGCGTTCAGACCTTCGGTGCTTGCAGGCAAGACCTGCTCCGGCACCGACATCAGTTCCCATTGCTCGCCGTTGTAACCGAACAGGGCGGCGTAGCTGAAGGGCGGGTCCATGAAGATGCCGGCGGCCATGGCGAAATCGGAGGCGTAATAGTCAATATCCAGCAACATATGGGAATCGCCGGACCCGACGACACTCGCGGGAACCCAACTTCCGGATGCCGGATCATAATAGGCGGTAAAGGTGATCGTGGGCAGGAAGCCTATGTGGCCCAGCACCCAAAACCGTTGACCATCGAAGGACAACTTATTCACCGTGCCTTCGGGTAAAGCGGACGTGTCGGTCAACTCCCACCCGCTTCCCGTATTCCGGTATAAATAGGGGAGAAAATCGGAGTAACCTTCCGCCAACACCCAATCGACACTCGGGGTGGACAGCACATCGCGGAAAAGCGGGTCGGCGGGCGCCGCGGGAAACTCCGTGGCGTTGCGCCAGGACGCGCCGTCGTACACCAGCAAATCGAGAAAGGACGCGGCCAATCCGTGTGTGGGGGAAGCCAGGGAAATTTTATCGATCGTGTCCAACCCGGCGGGCGTTTGCTCCACGGACACTTCACCGGCGTAGTAATGCAGAATCACGCCGTCCCGTTTGCTTTTGCCGGAAGCCCAAACGTGAACATCCTGCGGTGCAAAAATCGTGTCGTCATCATCGTCGAGCGTATCGTCATCGTCCGTATCGTCGTCGAACGAGTCATCGTCTTGCGTGTCGTCATCCGGCGCGGCATCGTCATCGGTGAGCAGATCGTCATCGGGCGCGGAATCGTCGTCGACGATCATGTCGTCGTCGGCCGCATCGTTATCGTCATCATCGGAATGGCCGTCACACCCGGCGTTCGCGCAAACCGAAACAATGATTATTAAGATATAATAAAACAGTCGCATCCGATAATCCCTTTCCTTTATCAAGCATAGTAGTAAGAGAATATCCTATATGCAAGGATCTAATTTTCCGCCGGAACCAAGGCGTACAATAAAATCTCGATGACATGCATCGAACAGGCCGGCGCAGCCGCTTTTATTCGGCGACGGGCAACACGACCAGATCGTTCAATTGCTCCAGAGCTTCCATCTGTTCGGACGTCAGCAGGTTGTAGCACTCGTGGTCCAGGCAATAGCGAAACACGGCGCGGTCCGGAGAGGTTCCGCTGCCGCCCAAATAATAACCGACGTACCAATATTCATCTTCCGCCACGGCCCGCACTTTTTGCACTATACCGTTGAAACTAACCTCGCCGGCCGGGCTCCAGACGCCGTTGTCGTATTTCACCATAAAGCAGAAATAGGTGAAGGGGATCATGTGGGCAATGCCGGCGATATAGGCTCTACGGTCGCCGTAAATCGATATCGAAGTGAACAACTCCGTCGAGGAGGGAATGTATTCGTAGGACAAGGTGACCTTTTGCCAATTATCACCGTTGTAGGCGAAGAGGAATCCTTCGCCCGCCAGGGGCGGATCGCTGGCCCCGCCGCCGATCAGGCCGAAGTTTGAGCCGAAATAGTCGACATCGCCCAATTCTTGGTACCCACTAACGCTCAGGAAGATTTGTTGCTGAATCCAACTGTTGGTGGCCGCCTGATAATCGGCCGAATAATTAACCAACGGGGGATAAGCCGTTCCGCCGAACGCATGAACTTGCTCACCGTCATTGGCCAACAATTGCACGGGAGCATCCGGCAGGGTCGACGTGTCGGTCCATTCCCAGGCGCCGCCCGAACGGGTGTATATTTCTTTGACGTTCTGGCTGTAATTGTAAATCGAAACCCAATCGCCGGACGAGGTCGAGAGAACGTCGCAAAAATACGAATCCTCGGGCAGCGAGGCGAACTGTTCATCGAACTGCCAGGAAGTTCCGTTATAGACCAGCAAATTCCGGCCGGTCGCGGCCAAGCCGTGCGTCGCGGAGGCCAGGGAAATTCTGTTCACCGGCGGCAGGTTGGCAGGAGTTACGTCCTGCGTCACTTCACCGTTGGCGTAATGCAGAATTGCGCCCTGATCATAGCCGCCCACGGCCCAGACTTGCACGTTCGTCGGCGCGACGACGGTGTCATCGTCATCATCCTCCGTATCGTCATCGTCGATCGTGTCATCATCTTCGCCTGTGTCGTCGTCCGTATCGTCATCGATCGTGGAATCGTCGTCACTGATCATATCGTCGTCAGCGGAAGCATCGTCGTCCGTCGTGTGATCGTCGTCGTCAGCCTGCCCTGAGCCTGTCGAAGGGTCATCGTCGCCGCAAGCGGCGAGCACCAGCGCCAGCAATAAAACGATTAGCAGATAAATTCTCCATTGTTTCATTGCTTATCTCCTATTTCGGTTCACTCGGGTGTAAAAACAACGATCTCCTCGAGATACCACCTATCGGTGGCCAACAGGGGCAACTTCATGTCCTCCCAGTGATCATCGATAAAGCGACTCACAAAACCGGTGCGCCAGCTTTTTTCTCCTTCCATCAAATATCCCACGCTCCATAACTGCCCCCGGTCATCGTAAATCAACCGGAGAATTTTATGTCGCAAAAAATCCGCACCGGCCAAGTGTGACCATTGTTGTTGCTCAAATTGCATGAGAAAGGAGCCTGAAATCTCATTATTGAAGGAGGATGTTCCACCGATCACCATATCGACCCCATCGGAGGCCGCCGCGGTAAAACGCCCAATACTATAGGGGAACGTATTTATAATATCGGGCGCCATAATCCACTGACCGTCTTTATATTGAAATGCAACGCGCCAACTCATAGGAGGATCGACGCATCGACCGACGGCCACGCCATCGTCGGCAGAGAGAAAGGCCACGTCATATAGAACCACATACGGGGCATTGCAATAAAATTCGTTCTGTTCTTCCCAGCGTTGTTTGTTTCCATTGAAAAAAACCGAATAGTCCGAATAGTAAAACGTTCCTCCCGATGAACCGAGGCCGTAAACCATATTTCGGCTTGCGCGCAAGGAGTAAATTTCCCCTGAGCGCAGCAACGACGTATCGCTGCTTTCCCATCCATTGTCGCGACGAACCAGGATATTAGGTTTGTTGCTACCGACGTAATTATCGCAGGAAAGCCATTCGGCTTCGGCCGTTGCAACGGCCGTTAATGGCGTGCAATAACGGATCAGTTCGTCGAACTCGGCATCGCGTTTCCAGGATTGGCCGTCATAAAAAAGCACTTTGCCGTCTTCGGTAACGGCCAGCCCTCGCTTACGCGAAGACATGGCCAACGATCGAATGAAAGACGTGCCGTACGGTAGCGTTTCTTCCTTCCAATAACCGTTTTTATAGTGCAGTAGAATGCCGTCGTCCAATTCATTGGGACGTCCGCCGCCCACCCAGATTTCGTAATCGTCGGCGGGATCGTTGAACGCGATGCCCTCGTTGCCCGTCTCGTCGACGTCGTCGTCGCCGATCATGACATCGTCATCGGTCGCCTTGTCATCATCATTGGAGTTGTGATCGCAGGCGGTAAGCGCGCAAACGACGGCTATAAGGATAAACACATGGAAAAGCACTGTGCGCAACGAATAATCCTTTCAGCCCCCGAAATTATGTTAATTGGAGAGTCATTCAATTGCAAGGTTTCATTAGCATCTTGACGAAAAAATCGTCGGCCTTCATGCTACGGATCCTTACCAAGGAGCGAACCATGGCGAACTATTTGATAACCGGAGCATCGTCGGGCATCGGCCAGGCCATGTGCCGTCAGGCCGTGCAGCAGGGCCACACCGTGTACGGCATCGCCCGCCGCGCCGAGGTATTGGCGGAAATGCAAAACGAGCTGGGCGAGCGCTTCGTGCCCTTCCCCGCCGACGTCAGCGACCATGCGCTGGTCGCCGAGCTGTGCAATAACCTGCCCGCGCTGCCGGACGTAGCCATCCTCAACGCCGGCGTGGGTATCTTCGACAATCGCCACTCCCTGGATGTCACCGTGCATGAACGGACGTTCGCGGTGAATTATTTTGGCGTGCTCAATTTCATTCACGAACTGATGCCGCGCTTTCTGGAGCGGGGCCACGGCACGTTCGTCGGCGTGTCCAGTCTGGCGGCGTATCGCGGGATGCCCATGGGCATCGCCTATGGCGCCAGCAAGGCGGCTCTTAGCTCCGCACTGGAAAGCATGCGTGTCACCTATCACGGGCGGGGCATTGATTTTCTGACCGTGCACCCCGGCTTCGTGGACACGCCGATCAACGCGAAAAACACCACGCCGATGCCCTTTTTATGGAAACCCGAAAAAGCCGCCGCGTTCATTTTACGCGGCGTCGCCAAACGCAAGCTGAATATCGTTTTTCCCTTGCCGATCCGTCTGGGAATGTTATTTGCGCGCTTTTTACCCGCCGGACTGCACGCGCGGATCATGAAAGCGCCGGCGAAAAAGCATTAAAAATAACCGACACGTTTACGCTTTCACGGCGCATTTGACAATCCTCCGCGTTTTGTTAAATTCAAAACGCTTTGCAAAATTCGGTCTTTTTCATCAAGGAGGTTGCTATGACGGATAAGAAAGCGGACCTGGCCGGTCCGGGCATCGGTTCCTATGATGAACTGAAAACGTTGCTCCCGACAGATTACGAACCGCTTCTCTCCCATCGGGAGACGATGCAGGCATTGTATGCCGTCAAGCATTACATCGAAGAGAACCTTTGCAAAGAACTCAACCTGATCATGGTGCGCCCACCCTTGATCGTCGATCGCGACAGCGGAATAAACGATTATCTTGACCGCGACGGTTCGCGCGGGCCGGTGGAATTTTACATTGCCAACGACCACGAGCAGAACCCGATCCACGCGCAGATCGTGCAGGCGGCGACGAAATGGAAGCGCCCGGCGCTCAAGCAGTTCGACTGCAAGCCCGGCCAGGGCATCAACACCGACATGCTCGCGGTGCGCAAGGATTATTTCCTCGATCACGACCACAGCGCCTACGTCGACCAGTGGGACTGGGAAAAGGTGGTCACGGTGCAGGACCGCAACCTGGATTATCTGATCGGCACGGTCGAGAAAATCTGGAAGGTGATCAAGGGCGCCGAGGAATTTCTGCTCAACGAATTCCCCAAGCTCAATACCGACAAGTATCCGCGCCTGCCCGACGAACTGACCTTCCTGCACGCCGAGGAAATTCTCGACCGCTTCCCGGATTTGCCGCGCAAGCAGCGGGAAACGGCGATCCTGCAGCAGTTCCCGGCGGTCTTCATCATCGGCATCGGCTGGACGCTCGAAGACGGTTACCCGCATGAGATGCGCGCCGCCGACTACGACGATTGGTGGACCGAGACGATCGAGAAAAACGGCAAGATGATGCACGGGCTCAACGGCGACATCCTGGTGTGGAACCCGGTCACCAAACGCCGGCACGAACTGAGTTCGATGGGCATTCGCGTGACCAAGGAAACGCTGGTCAAGCAATTGGAAGCCACCAATCAGATGCACTTCCTGGAGCTGCCGTACCACAAGATGATCATGAACGACGAAATTCCGTTGTCCATCGGCGGCGGCATCGGGCAGAGCCGTACGTACATGTACCTGTTGCGCAAAGCCCACTTGGGCGAAGTCAGCACCACCGTCTGGCCGAAGATCCTGAAGGACATGTGCGCCGAGCGCAAAATCAACGTGCTCGAATAGACCGCGTCAGCGCAAACACGACGGACGGAAGACCGGTTGTTTTCCGTCCGTTTTTATGTGGTCAGGACAATCACCAAGGGTCAGTGATCGTCGTCGTCGTCGTCGCTTGTGCCGCAGCCGCAGCATGCGGAGAAATCGTCGCCCATTTGTTGCAGGATGTTGGCATTGTCGGCGGCGTCTTCCGCGTTCGCTTCGTCGACGTCATCGCCGGCCAATTCGCCGTTTAAGTACTTCTGCACGCCTTCGGATTGGCTCATCGCTTCGAGGTAGTTGGCCAGTTCCGCGTCGTTCATATACTGGAATTTTTCCAGCAACGCCTCGCGGTAAGTCGCGTCCAGTTCCGGCAGGCAATCGAGCAGATCCTGCCGCACCTGGTTGGGCACGTCGGCGAAGGAAATGATGTCCAGCAGATCGATGGCGACTTCGGTGTCGTATTCGAAAAGCTCCTCTTCCAGAATCGCCGCTTCCTCTGCGTCGAGCGGCTCGCTTTCCTCATCGACAATCGCGGCCACCTCGTCGGCGAAAATCGGTTCATCGTCGGCGGTGAACAACGCTTCGTCGACCAGCTCCTGATCCTGGATCGACGCGGCGCGCGACGTGCCGTTGTCGCCCAGCGTCACGGCGGTGCCCAGCACTAGAAAGGCCAGCAGCGCCGTCGCGCAGGCCGAATGACCCAGCCACTTTTTCAGGCCAACGCGATGCCCGTTGCCGTTGCCGTTGGCACGCAACGACCGGCGCAGGTCGTCGATCAAACGCTCGAGCGAATCATCCGGCAGTACCCGCGCTCCGGCCAGCGCCTGCGGGCGGAAGCGTTCGTCCTCCAGACGGTCGACCAGTTCCTTGAGTTCGGCCCAGAAGGTTTCGTCGTTTTGCTTGTTGCGCAGCGACGCATACAGCGTTTCGATCACGTGTTCCGGACCGGCCCAGGGCGCCGGGGCGCAATTGCGGGCGCGCAGAAAATTACGTAACTCGATCAGACTGGTGGTCGTTCTTTGATCATCCATGGTCCACAATCCTCCAAATTCTCTAAACATTACGACACATCGACTCAATGATCGTCGTCGTCATCGTAATATTCGTCATCGTCGGCCGAATCGTCGTCGTACTCGTTATTGAGCGCGTCGTCGATGCAATCGGACGCAACATCGCAATTGCCCATGTAATCGACCAGGCAATAATAGGCGTCCCGCCCGTAGAAATCCTCGCCGTATTCGCACCAGGATACGATGTCCTGGATGTCGTATTGATTGCCGTTCATGTCGGTCAGCGAGAAACCGCATTCGTCGAAGAAGTTCCAGGCGGTTTCGCAATCGATGCCGTTGTCGTCATCGTCACCGTAGTTGTTGTCATCATCGTCGTCGCCGTGATTGTCGTCGTCATCATCGTCGTCATCGTCATCGTCGGCGGCGCAACCGCATCCTCCGCCCGCTCCGCCACTGGCCGCGTCGCTCGATCCCGCCGAGCCTCCATCACCGGACGACATCGCACCGAAGCCGTGATTGCGTACGCCGTCGGTCTGGCTCATCGTTTCCAGGAAGGAAGCAAGCTGCGCATCGTCCATCACCTGGAACTTGTCGAGCAGCGCCGCGCGATAAGCCGCGTCCAACTCCGGCAGGCAGGAAAGCAGATCGCTTTTCACCCGGTTGGAGACGTTCGCCTGGTTGATCACCTGCAGCAGTTCATCGGCCGGGGCGACGTCGTTGAACTGCGGTTGGTCGCCGACGAGCATCGAGGCCTCGATATGGGTCGCCGACGACAGCGCGGCGTGACGACTGCCGCCGTTGTCGCCGAGCGTCGCGGCGGTGCCCAGCACCAGAAACGCCAGCAGCGCGGTCGCGCACACCGAGTGACCGAGCCACTTTTTCATATTGCCGTTCCGGCCGTTGCCGTTTTCCGGCAGCGAACGACGCAGATCGTCGATGAGCTTGTCCAGCGAATCCACCGTCAGTACCTGTGCGCCGGCGATCGCCTCGCCGTGGAACCGCTCATCCTCCAGGCGATTCATCAGCTCGCGCAGATCGTGCCAGAACCGCTCGTCGCGCCGCTTGTCACACAGCGCCGCATACAGGCGATCGACGACGCGATCGGGCTTTTCCCAGGGGGTGGGAGCGCATTGATGATTGATGAGGAAATTGCGTATTTCGACCAGACCGGCCCGGGGCAGAGATTGGCTCATCCGATAATCTCCTTATAAACTTGCCCCCAAGCAATGGAGTCACTATGGCATCATTTATCATCAAATACAATTGAAAAAAACGGCAATACGAGATAATAATGAAGCGGTAAACCATTTGATTTTTCATGGTTTGCCAACGGAAAATCGATGGAAGTTACGGTAATTACTCATGGATCTTCAATAGATAGGATTAATGATGACATTGGCCCCCGTAAAGCCGCCCCGCCGCGCCCTGTGGGAAATAACCTGGAAATGCGACCTGCGCTGCGAACACTGCCTCGTCGAAGGCGGGACCGCCGCGCATGACGAACTATCGCCCGTCGAGGCGCTCGACCTGGTCGATCAACTGGCCGATTTGGGCGTGGCCGCCGTTTCGCTGACCGGCGGCGAACCGTTTTTACGTCGCGATTGGCGCGCCATCGCCGAGCACGTGCGCCGGCGCGGGATGGCGCTGCGTTTTTCGGCCAACGGGCATCTGCTCGACGATGAAACCGTACGCACCCTGGTGGAAATCGGCGCCGAATCGTTCTCGGTGAGCATCGACGGTCTGAGCGCCACGCACGATCGCCTGCGTCACGGCCCGCCGGGCGACACGCGCTCGTCCTTCGCCCTGGTCGTCGCCGCGCTCGACCGCCTGCGCGCCACGCCGATGCTCGCGACCGTGCGCACGACGATCACCAAACAGAACATCGACGAACTGCCCGCGTTGCACGGGGTGCTCAAGGAACACGGCGTGCAACGTTGGGTGCTGCAACTGGCGCACCGCACCGGCCGGCTGGCGGCTGAACGCGCCGCCGGGGTGTGCGATCCGATCGACCCTGAACAGCTTCCGCGAGTGGCCGATTTCATCGTCGCGAACGCGGACGATCCCGCGCTGCCGCCGCGCGCCTTCAACAACATCGGCTATCTCGGCCGGCAGGAACCGACGCTGCGTCAGTCGGGTCGCGCGCGACGCAATCCGCTGTGGAACGGCTGCTCGTGCGGCGTGTCGGTGGTCGGCATCGAGCCCGACGGCGGCATCAAAGGCTGCGCCAACCAGGTCGGCGAACCCTTTATCGTCGGCAACATCCGCCGCGAGCGGCTGGCCGACATCTGGAACGATCGCCCGCGCTGGCATTGGCTGCACCCCAAGCCCGAGCAGATGACCGGCTACTGCGCGGGGTGCGCGCTGGCCAAGGTGTGCGGCGCGGGCTGCACGACGCTGGCCTATCGCAGCACCGGCGAACTGTTCAACAATCCCTACTGCCTGCGCCGTCTTGAACGCGAAGGGCAAGGAGTCGCCCGATGATCGTCATTCTATTGGTCGCCGACAGCTTTAAGGCCGGCGCGCCGGGTTTCGCCGGCGGGCCCGCCGCCACGCCTTTTCTGGATTCGCTGGCCGCCGAAGGCACGTGGTTCGAGAAATTCTTCGCCGCCGCCGCCTGGACGGTCCCTTCGGTGATGTCGATGCTCACCGGCACGCTCGGGCACCGCATCGGCGTGTGCCGCTGGCGGCATCCCTTCCCGGCGCATCGGCCGACGCTGCTGACCGCCTTCGCCGCGGCCGGTTTCGAGGTGCGCAGCTTCCACCCCTACCCGCGCTGGGGCTTTCTGACGATCCCCGGTAAAGGCCCGGTCGGCAACAGCCAGGACATGGACGCGGTGTGCGCCGCCCTGCGCGGCCGCAAGGGGCAGGACCGCTTCGTGTTCGTCCTGCATTGGTGGACGCACCTGCCTTACCTCTGTCACGAGGTGCCGCAGGACAAATGGCACGTGGCCTGCGATTTTTCGCTGGAATCGCTCAACCGCTATCCGGAGCGCATCGCGCCGAAGCTGGAAAATTCGTACCTGCAGGCGGTGGCGCACTTCAGCAACGAGGTGCTGCCGCGCTACCTGGACGCCGCCGGCGCGCACGGCGAGGAAGTGCTGCTCGCGGTGACCGGCGATCACGGCGAAACCTGGGGGCGTTCGCTGCCCGCCGGGCGCAAGGTGGAAAACGTGTACGATCTGCACGGGCGGTGGATCGCCGATGAGACGATCCAGGTGCCCTTCGTGCTGCACGGCAAAACGACGAGCGCGACGATCCCCGCCGGGCAACGCCTGGGCGGCATGGCTTCGGGGCTGGACGTCGGCCCGACCCTCGCCGCGCTGGCCGACGTACCGTGGCCGGGCTCGGAGCCGGATTTTCCCGCGCCCGGCCTGGTCGAACGCAACGAAGCGGATCTGAACATCCTGGGCGCATCGCTTAAGGAACATGTGCTGACCGGCACGGACGCGCCGCGCGAGGAGGTTTTAACCATTTCCAGCCACAACGCGCATCAGCCGAAAACCTATCCGGCCGTCGGCAAGGAAATGTGGCGAACAATGGCGTTGCGCGACGCAAAAGCGTGGTATATTTGGGATGGAGCGGCACAGGAAAAAACGGTGAATCCGGTGGACGAGGCGGCTGTTTTTTCGGATCAGGAAACCGCCGCCGTTTTCGCCCGGCTCGAAGAAATGCGGCAGCAGGCCGTCGATTCGGCCGCGCCGGTCGAGGGCGAGGACATCGACGATTTACGCAGTGACGCGGAACAAGTCAAAAAACAATTGCGCTCGCTCGGCTACCTGGATTGAAAAACATGAAAACCCATGCGGAGCATCCGAACAGTTGTTACTGGGAATTGACGCGGCGCTGTCGCCTCGCCTGCCTGCACTGCCGCACCGGCAGCCGGCGCGCGGGCGAGGAACTCGAACTGCACCAGATGATGAACATCGCCGATCAGTTGATCGCGCTCAAGCCGAAGTTCGTGGTGCTGACCGGCGGTGAGCCGACCGAATACCGCGGGTGGGAACTGATCGCGCGGCGGCTTACCGACGGCGGCATCAAAGTGCGGTTGTTCATCAGCGGTTTCCAATTCGACGAAACGATTCTCGACAAGGCGCTGAACGCGGGCATCGACCGGTTCGCGGTGTCGCTGGACGGTCCCGAGGAAGTGCACGACTATTTACGGCCGCCGCATAAAAATATCGAATCGACCCACGCGCATGCCGTACGCGCGCTGCAAATGATCATCGCCGCCGGCAAGAAACATCGCGCGGTCACCCAGGTCAATTGCCACAACGTCGACCATCTGCCGGCGATCTACCAACAGCTTGTCGAGCTGGGCGTGCGGCGCTGGCAGGTGCACCTGTGTCAGATGACCGGCCGCGCGGGCACGAAACGCAACGAGTTGATGACGCATCCGCGCGACGTGGAGAAAATCGTCCGCGTGCTGCTGGCGGCGGCGCAGGAAAAGAAAATCAACGCGCCGCTGCATTGCACGATCGGCTACATGACCGAAGAGGAGCCGCTGTTGCGCGGCCGTCAAACGAAAGGACGCGCGGTGTGGATGGGCTGCGAGGCGGGTCGGCGCACGCTGGCGATCACCCCCAACGGCGGCGTGAAGGGCTGCACCACGCTGCCGGACGAGTTCATCACCGCTTCGTTGTCCGAGCGCTCGCTCGGCGACATCTGGGCCGACGACCGGCTGTTCCCCTACACGCGGCAATGGTCGGCGGAGATCCTCGGCGGGCGCTGCATGGAATGCGCGCTGGCCAACACCTGCCGCGCCGGGTGCATCGCGGTGGCTTACAGCGCCACCGGGTCGATCGGCGCGAATCCCTACTGCCTGCGGCTGGTGCGTTCGAGCTGAGCGCTTACCATTCGCTCACGCCCAGAGCCCGCAATTCGTCCGGCACATTGAGCGCGTTGAGCAGCGAGAACAGCGCATGCTGACAATAATCGATGCGGATATCCCCCGCGGTTAGTCCGCCCCGAATACCGCCCTTCGCCTTGGCCGGATACGGCAGATACCACGAATTGTCGTCGGTGTATTGGTTTTGCACCATGAAATGCAGCGCCTGCAGCAACGCCACGCCGTAGCGTTTTTGCGCCTCGACGTCGCCGAGGTGTTTGGCGGTCAGGTAGCATTCCACCAACGACTCGGCGCGCGAGGACGTGGGCGTCGTGCGCGGCGGGCGCGAGTTGTCGGCCGCGCCCGGATAATCGGGGAAATAGCCCGGCCGGTCCGGCGTCCACTGATGGCGCACCACGGCGTCGGCGTGGGAATAAGCCAACCGTCGATATTCCTCGCGCTGCGCCGGATCCTTCGCCAGCCGCGCCATGCGCGCCCACGCCTGGCCGGTCCAGCAATAGTTGCCGACCGCGCGGTGTCCGTCGGCCTGCCACAGCCGCTTGTGCCCGGCGGCGATTTCCACGGCAGCGTCCCACCAGGCTTCACGGCCGGTCTGTTCATAAAGGCGCACGAGCGCGAGCAGTGCGATGCCGGGGAAATACAACGCCTGCTTTTCCGGCGGCAGTTGCAGCGTCGCTTCGCGGAACGTCGTGTAAAAATAGCCGGGCTTGTTCATGCGGAAAAATAGAATCGCCTCGCCGAAACGATCGCGCAGCTCGATCTCGCGCTCGGTAAGCGACGCGGCGGGCATGGACGCATAAAACATCGCCATGAGCGCGTTGGAGCCGAGCAACGAGCGGTTCTCGTCGCTGATCAGCGCGACGTGCGGCGCTTCGGTGGGGATCTTCAGCCGCTCGAGGGTGTAGGCCAGCGATTTGCGCGCCGCCGCGAGCAGGTGTTCGTCGGGGAACACCTCATGCGCCTGCAGCAGGCGCAGTGCGTGGCCGATGTGGCGCGGCATGTCGTAGTCGGGGTCGTACGCGTCTTCGACCGGGTAATAAACGTAATCGAGCTTGCCGTCGTCGTGCACGATGCGCAGCAGGTATTCAATGTCGGCCCACGCGGCGGCGCGCAGGGCCGGCTCGTCCAACGGCGGGGGAATGATCTTCGCGCGGTAGCAATCCAGCGGCTTGCCGGGATCGCCCTGTGCGTCGATGAAACTCTGCCCGCTGAAGGCGAACAGCTTGCCCGTTTGCCATTTCTCGCCGCTCATTGCCGACAGTTCGCCTAACTGCCGCCGCAGCAGATGCCGTCCGCGCACCCGCTTCTCGCGTTCGCCGGGCTCGTCGACCTTCAGCCCCCACCCGCGATAATTGGTCAGGTCGGGATGCAGAAAGGTCGCCCGGCCCGCGCGATCGAGAATCAGTCCGTGCACACCGTCTTCGAGCAGTTGGCTGAGGCGGTTGTATTCCACCGACTCGGGCGCACGCGAATCGAAGGGCAACGGCGCAATGCGATCAATGACGCCGACCTTGATGCGGGCTTGCGCCAATTGCGGCCGGATATCGCGCTGGAAATGCTTGTCGGCGGCCGCCTGGGCGACGGCGGTGGAAAACGCCTCGTAAAAATTGTCGCCGCCGACCACGACGATCACCGGTTCCTGCGGCGGGAAAAACACTTCCACCGAAGCGCCCGCGCCGCCCACGGCCTTGAGCAGCGCATCGGGCGCCGGCAACGGCCGTCCGGCCAATCCCTCGCGCGCGGCACGCAGCAAAAACGATTTTTGTTCGGCGGTCAGAATAACGACCTTGGCGTAGGGGCGAATCGTCGCCGTTTGCGCGGGCGCTTGCGCCCCCCGTTGGCAGGCGCAACAGATCAACGCGGTCAGCAACAATCCGATGGTCAACCGAGTGAGCGTTTTCATGATTCCCCGCAAATCTTGATAGCGAAATAACAATTGATTATCCATTGCCGGCAACCGGGAATCAAGCCGTTGAAGATTAATTCGCATTGCCTTGCCATGAGCGAATATCGCTGTTAATGTTTTCGTTCCACAAAGGGGGTTACGATGCGTAGGCAGCTCACTCTTCTCCTCGTTTTCCTACTGTCTGTTTCATTTTTGATCGTCGCGTGCGGCGACGACGATGACGACAACGACGACAACGACGCCGGCGATGACGACAGCACCGACGATGACGACACATCCGACGACGACAACGATACGGGCGACGACGATACGACGGACGACGACACGACCGACGACGACACCGGCGACGACGACACCGTGGACGACGACACCGTGGACGACGACACCGTGGACGACGATACCGGCGATGACGACACCGCGGACGACGATACCGATCTCGAAGGTTACGTCGAAGTGTCCGGCGGCACGTTCTACATGGGCAGCCCGGAAGGCGAGCTGGGCCGACGCGACAACGAAATCCGTCACGAGGTAACGCTGACGAACGACTTCGAAATGAAAAAGACCGAAGTGACGCAGGGGCAGTTCGAAGAGGTGATGAACTACAACCCGAGCCACTTCCCGCTGATGGGCGACGATCCGAACCGCCCGGTCGAGCAGGTGAGCTGGTACGACGCGCTGGCCTACGCCAACAAGACGTCCGCCGCCGCCGGTTATACGGAGTGCTTCACCTTCAGCGACATCCTCTGCGTCGACGAAACGACCGGCGACACGACCACCTATTGCGCCGAGCACGGCGGCATCGAAACGGCGAACGTCATCCTTAATGGCGCGGCAACGATCTACGATTGCCAAGGCTATCGCCTGCCGACCGAAGCCGAGTGGGAATACGCGGCGCGCGGCGGCACGACCACAGCGACGTACAATGGCGACATCCAGAACGTCTCCACCCGGCCACTGGACGCCACGCTGGACGCCATCGCCTGGTACGGCGGCAACGCGGGCCGCACCTCGCACGCGGTCGGCGGAAAAGAGGCGAACGATTTCGGCTTGTGGGACATGCTCGGCAACGTCAAGGAATGGACCTGGGATATCTTCGCCGATCCGTATCTGACCGAAGACACCGATCCGGTCGGCGCGAGCGAAGGCCGCTATCATGCCGTACGCGGAGGCGCCTACTGGTTCCACGGCGGCGCTTACACCCGCGCGGCGTTCCGCACCGGTCATACCCCCGGCCATCGCGTGTTCACCCTGGGCTTCCGCCTGGTGCGCACGTTGAGCGCCAGCAAAGCCCCGCGCGACTTCACCATCGGCGTTCAAACGGCGGTCAAAGCCCCGCAGGCGACGCAGTGGCCCGACGAACTGCCCTGGACCTTCACCCGTCCGGCCGCCGGCACGCCGCTGACGCAGCAGGAGATCGACGACTTCACCGAGAAGATAACCGGCTTCTGGGCCGACACGCCCTACTTCCAGCATTACCGCTACGTGTCGCACGGCATGGACGCGGACAACGACGAGGGCTGGCCGGAATTCAAATTGTACGGCATGGGCTCGACGGCTATTAAAACCGGAAGCCTGGTGGAGATCCGCCACACGGGCAACGCCGACAACCTGATGATTCCCACCGGTAAGGTGTTCAACCTATTTGCTTCGTTGTATCTGAGCACCGGCGACGCCAACGCCGCCTATATGCTGCAGCAATATTGCAAAGGCCTGATCGCGTTGTTCCAGGGCTTCATCTGGAGCGAAGACGATCCGGAAATCTGGGTCATGCCGCGCGCCAACTACCTGCAGAACTACTACTTCGAGGAGGAAGGCGGCCGGCAGGGGTACGTCAACTACGACCCGGTCAAGGTGCTCAAGTACGACTGGAACGGCTGGACGATCCCGGTCGACACCAATCCGTATTACGGCAGCATCTGGACGCGCACCATGCGCAGCAAGGACGATATGCCGCACTTCTATCGCATGGTGCCCTATCTGTATCGCCTGATCGAGGACGCGCCCGATCAGGACGTGCGCGACGCGGCGCAGATGATGCTGGACGCGATGGTTATTTGGAACCAGGACATCGTCAACTCGGGCTACTACATTCACACGAAAGACGAAACGGGCGACATGTTCATTCCGATGAACGCGGACAACCCGAACATGGTCAACGATCTGGCCAGCTACGTGAATTACGATCCGTTTATTCCCGACGCCGAGTGCGATCCGGAACTGGCGGCCGCGCTGATCGGCTATGGCGAGCCGTTGGGCGTGGATTGCGGCAACGGCATCAGCGTGCTGTACGACACGATCGCCACCGCGCAACACTACTTTAATGAGCGCAACATCATCCGCTATTTCCACGTCGATGCGGTGCTGCTGGCGCTGATGCACGAGGAAAACGACGCCGCCTTCGACCTTCTCGAAGGCCTGGTTACGCGCAACGAGGACGCCGTCACCAACATGGAAGAACGCCAGTTGGTCAATACCGATTATAAATCCGATCTGGCCTCGTTCCTGCTGGCCAGCGCCGCAACGGGATATCCGCTGACCGACGAAGAAGCGCGGTTGATCGTCGAGGAATATTCGACGTCGGTCGACTTCCACGCCGCCTGGCCCAACTGGGATCTGTGGGATCCGTCGCTGCCCGACGGCGAATACACGCTGCGTCCGCCGCAAACCATCAGCACCGAGAAAAAGGCGATTCGCAACGAAGAAATGGGCTACCTGCTGGAGTATTGCTACTCGCCGTTCCGCAATCCGGCCGGCGCCCAGGTGGTCGATTGCGAAGTGATTCTCGATCCCACGCAGTGGGGCACGACGCTCGATTAAACGAAAAATTTTTTCAATCCAAGAATGGCCGCTCACTGTCCTGGGCGGCCATTTTTATTGAATTCCGATAATTATCAATTAGTTACAATTCAGACTCTCCCTTTTCATTCCGTTGAAAAAAATGCTTGTTGTGAAAATTTTCACTTGCATATATAGGTAGATTGCTATATATTTACATTGTTAGAAAAATCAAGTCCCTGCTGAAAAGGAAACATCGATGAGCGCAGATTTTGAAAAACAGTTGACCGAATTGAAACAGAAGATCGACACGATGAAACCGGGCCCGGAAAACAAACTTTCGATGGTCATCTTTTCCGGCGACATGGACAAACTGCTGGCCTCGATGATCATCGCGACCGGCGCGGTGGCCATGGGCATGAAGGTCGTTTTGTTCTTCACCTTCTGGGCCACGGCCGCGTTGCGCAAACCCGAGGGCCAGGCCAAGGGCAAGGATCTCAAATCCAAGATGTTCGGTTGGATGCTGCCCAAGGGGCGCAACAAAACCAAGCTGTCGCAAATGAACATGGCCGGCCTGGGCACATCCATGATGAAGGACCTGATGAAAAAGAAGAACGCGCCGTCGTTGGACCAGCTTTTCGACATCGCCGGTCAACTGGGCGTGCAGATCAAAGTATGCGAAATGTCGATGGATCTGATGGGGTTCAAGCGCGAGGAAATCATCGACTACCCCAACATCGACTTCTGCGGCGTCGCGACCTTCCTGGCCGACGCGAAAAATTCCAGCATCCAACTGTTCATCTAACAAAGGAGAAAATCATGTCGGACATCGCGATCGCCAAAGTTTTGGACCTCAAAGGTCTTCCCTGCCCCATGCCAGTGGTTAAAATGAGTCAGGAGATCGGTTCGGTGCAGGTTGGGGAAGTGATCGAAGTGCACACCACCGATCCGGGTTCGCTGTCGGACTTCCCGGCGTGGGCGTCCACGGCCGGACAGGAAGTCATCACCACCGAACAGGACAACGGCGTAATCAAGATTTTCGTCAAACGGCTCGTCTAACCAAAGGTTCGATCATGGTGGATAAAATTTTTTATTTCATCACAGTGCCGATGGTGTACCTGGCCTTCGCCTGGTGCGTCGTCGGAATCCTGTGGAAGGTCATCGGCATCCTGCGCCTGCCGAAACAGACGCACACCTTGAAAATCTTCCCGGAGAAACCGGCGGCCGGTTTGCGCGCCACGCTGGAGGCCTTCACCATGCCCTCGGTGCGCCGCCATCAACCGGTGCTGTGGTTTTTTCTCGGCGTATTCCACCTGGGCATTCTCGGCCTGATCCTCAGTCACCTGGATCTGCTGCCCCAGATCAACATCATGCCGGCCGAATCCAAGCACATGCTCGGCAACGGCGCGATCGGCGTGGCGGTGACCGTCTCGGTGCTGTATTTTCTGCTGCGCCGTTTCCGCACGCCGGTCCGGGAGATCTCGGTGCCGGCCGATTACCTGATTTTGTTCCTGCTGTTTCTGATCTTCATCACCGGCGATACGATCAGTTGGGCCAACTCCTGGAACCCGGACGGCTTCATGCTGACCAAACAGGATTTCGGTCTCTACCTCAACAGCCTGGCGCACTTCACTTTCGCCAACCCGCGCGACCTGCTGAGCGGTTCGCACTACGTGGTGATCGTAATTCACGTGCTGCTGGCCAACCTGCTGCTGCTCGCGCTGCCGTTCAGCAAAATCATGCACACGTTCTTCGCCGTGCCGCTCAACCGGCTGAGGAGGGTTTGATCATGGACGAAACACGCAAACAGGAATTGATCAAAACGCTCTCGTCGCGGCTGAATCAGGCGATGCGCATGTACCTGGACAGTTGCACACGCTGCGGCACCTGCATCGAGGCCTGCCATGCCTACGCCTCGGAGCCGGACATCAAATACTCGCCGGTCGGCCGCGCGCAGAACATCCGCCGGTTGTACGAAAAATATTTCAAAGGCGCCGGCAAGCTCGCGCCGTGGCTGAGCGAGGCGATCGAGTTCGACGACGCCGTGATGAAGAAGGTCTACGACACGGCCTACACCTGCACCGGCTGCCGTCGCTGCGTCACCTATTGCCCCTTCGGCATCGACACGCAGCAAATTCAATCGCTGGCCAAGCAACTGTTGATCGTCGCCGACATGGAGCCCAAGGTGCTCTCGATGCTCGCGGACATGTCCATCGCCAAGGGCAAGAACATCGACAAAACCAAGGATTCGTTCGCCACGGCGGTGTCCAACCTCGAAGAGGAAGTGCTCGAGCGCTGGCGCAGCGAGGCCGGCGCGAAAGCCGTGCCGCTGGACGTGCAGGACGCCAACGTGCTCTACATCGCGCTGGCCGGCAAACACTCGATCATCCCCGCCGCGTCGATCATGAACGCGGCGAAGGAGAAGTGGTCGCTGTCGTACTTCGAGGCGGTGAACTTCGGCGCGTTCGTCGGCAATCCGCAGAAGACCAAGGAAATCGCCGACCGCATCATCCAGGAAGCGACGCGGTTGAACGTGAAGGAAGTGGTCATCTGCGAATGCGGCACCGCCTACCGCGTGATGAAGTACATGACCGGCGAACATCCGTTCAAGGTGATTTCGTTCATCGAACTGATCGCGCGCTACCTCAAGGAAGGCCGCATCAAGCTCGACAAAGCCAAACTGCAAGGGCAGAAAGTCACCTACCACGACCCGTGCCAGCTGGCGCGCAACGGCGGCGTGTACGAGGAGCCGCGCTACATCCTCAGCCATCTGACCGACGATTTCGTCGAGATGACGCCCACGCGCGAGGACAACTGGTGTTGCGGCGGCGGCGGCGGATTGGTCGCGATGGGCGAGAAGGATTTCCGCATGAAATCGGCCAAGGTCAAGGTCGATCAGTTCACCGCGACCGGCGCGCAGGTGCTGTCCACCGCCTGCGAAAACTGCCACACGCAGCTATCCGATCTCAGCGAGCATTACAAAACGGGCGTGAAGGTCGAGTATCTTTCCGACCTGGTGTCCAAAGCGCTCGTGCGGGAATAATCGCGATTCCACCGCATCCCCCTTGCGCCGAACGGCGGAGGGGGATGAGTTTATCAATCGACCATTTATCCGGCGTCGATCTCGACGGCCACGTCGGCCAGGCCCAATTCCGTCAGCGTCGCTCTGGTCGGTTTGGCGGTTTGCGGATCCCAGCCCATGCCGTTGAGGAAGTCTTCGCCGAGCCGTTTCATGTCCAATGTGACACCCTTCATCGGCCCGGTTTTCAGCGGCTCCTCGCCGGTGGCGCGGGCGGGCAGCTTGTAATCCTGCAGCGGCCGGATGCCGTGCTTGAAGTTGAAGGCCTGACGCAACGCCTGGATGCGCGCGCCGACCCGCAAGTAATGATCGGGCTCATGATCCCACCCGCCGGCGGCGTTGAGGTAGCCGATCAGCGGCAGGTTGCCGCCCAGTTGCACGCCGAACAAACAACCGCCCGCCGCGTTGACCAACTGCATGTACTTGCTCGCCGCCGCCTGCAAAATCCACTTGTCGGTCGGATCGTACTTCGCTTTGACCAGCGACAGATGTTTGGTCTTGGGTAGGCCCGGGAAGATGCGGTGCAGTGCGAACAGGTCGATCCACTGATAGCCGTGGTTCGTGTGCCGGCCCGGCGTCGGCTCCAGCGAGTAGCTCACCGCGAAACCGGGATCGAAACGCGAATCGTGCATCGGCAGTTCCTGCCCGCCCGCGTGCATGGCGAAGCGGCCCGCGTTGTTGCCGATGCGTTGCGCGGCCATCTTCACGCCGTCGGCCAGCAGGTCGCCGATGCCTTCGCGCGCGACCATCTTTTTCATCAGTGCAACAACCGCCTCGGCGTTGCCCCACTTCAGGTCGAGGCCGTCGACATCCTCGCTCGTCAAAATGCCCTGCTCCAAACACTCGATGGTAAAGGCCGCCGCCGCGCCCGCGCTGATGGTGTCCATGCCCGCGCGGTTGAGCAGATCGTTGATCGTAAACAGCGCCTCGATGTCGTTGTTGAGCAGCATCGAACCGAAGGCGGCGGTGGTTTCGTACTCGGGCTTGTGGCTCTTGCCGCCGCCCTTGAGCGACACTTCGCCGCCGCAGCCCAGCGGGCAGGAATAGCATTTGTACTTCTTGGTTTCGCGGTCGATGATCTTCTGCGGGTCCAGCTTCTTCGCGTGCGAGCCGATGGGGAAATCCTTCGTGCCCGAGCCGGTCCAGTTTTTCACCGGCGAGTCGCCGTTTTCCGACGACAGCACGTTCGAGCTGATCGTGCCGAATTTTTTCATCACCGAGCGGAACAACTCCGGCGCAACCGCCATCGCTACCGGCGACACGCGGAACATGCGACCGAACATGCGCAGCATCCCGGCCGACAGCACCTTCTCCAGGCCGGTGCCCTTGCCGAACCACTTCATGAATTTCTTGTTCAAACTTTTGATTTGCTCGGTATCCGCCCCGCGCACCGGCGTCTTGCCGCCCAGCACCACGCCCTTGAGCCGCTTGCTGCCCATCACCGCGCCCAGGCCCGAGCGCGCCGCGATGCGCCCGCCGTCGTTGACGATGCCCGCGATCAGGCTGAGCTTCTCGCCGGCCGGACCGATGACCACCGCCTTGGCTTTGCCGTCGCCGCATTCCTCGACCAGCAGCCGCTCGCTCTCGATCGCGTCCACGCCCCACAGGTGCGCCGCGTCGACCAACTCCGGTTGGCCGTTGACGACCTTCAAATACACCGGCTTCTCGCTGATGCCGGTGAAGAACACCGCGTCGTACCCCGCGCGCTTGATCGCCGGCGCGAAGGTGCCGCCGCAGTTGGAATCGCCCCACCCGCCGGTCAGCGGGCTTTTGCCCATCACCATCCACCGGCCCATGAACAACGCGCCCGTACCACACAAAAAGCCGCTGGTCAGGCCCAGAACGTTGTCGGGGCCCAACGGATCCGCGCCCGCCGGAATGCGGTCGTACAACAGGCGCACGCCCAGACCGACGCCCGCCAGGTAGTGCTCGTAGATTTTCTCGTCGATCGTCTCGGTGGTGAACGTGCCGGCGCTCAAATCGACCCACAGCACCCGGCCCATCGCGCCTTTGTTTTTCATCGTTCCTCCGCGTTCGTCGCTCCCGTTTTACGCGCCCGGTTTCTGATCGAAGCGTCGCGCAAACAGGATCGACGCCAAGGTGATGCGCAGCATCTGCACCGTGCCGCCGGCCACGCGCCAGGCCAGCGCGTCGCGGTGCATGCGCTCGACGGGAAATTCGCGGCTGTAACCGTAGCCGCCGAAAACCAGCATCGCCTCGTTGGTCACGTCCACGACCATCTCGTTGGCAAAGCACTTGCCCATCGCCGATTCGTACATCGACGGGAAGCCGCGTCCCGCGCCCAACGCCGCGCGATAGACCATCAGCCGCGCCGCGTCGAGCTTCATCGCCATGTTCACGATCTTGAATTGAATGTCCTGAAACTCGCAAATCTGCCGCCCGAAGGCGCTGCGCTCGGTGGCGTAACGGCGCGCTTCCTCCACCGCACCGCCGGCCACGCCCAGGCACATCGCCGAATTGCCGCACCGCTCCAGATCGAAGGTGGTCATCAACTCGCGGAACTGCCCTTGGCGAATGACCACGTTTTCCTTGGGCACGCGCACGTCTTCGAAAATCAGGTCGCACGAGGGCATGCCGCGCAGCCCCATGAATTCTTCCTGTCGGCCAAAGGAAAATCCGGGCGCGTCCTTTTCCACCAGCACGCCGCCGATGCCGCCGTAGCCGGGCTTGTCGCCGAAGCGGCAATAGACGAAATAGTGGCTGGCTTCGCCGCCGCCGGTGATGAACGCCTTACGGCCGTTGAGGATGTAATCGTCGCCGTCGGGCGTGAGCTTGGTCGACAACGACACGAGGTCCGAGCCGGCGCCCGGTTCGGTCATCGAAACCGACACGCTCAACTCGCCCTTGCACACGCCGGGGATGATGGCGCGCTTCTGCTCCTCGGTGCCGAAATTGTTGATCACCTTGACCGGACCGACGTTGGACTCGAACACCGGCGCGGCGATCATCGGACTGAATTTCGCCAGCTCCTCGATGGCCAGAATCGCGTTGATGCCCGGTTGGCCGCCGCCGCCGTATTCGGGCGAAAGCGTCATGCCCAGCAAACCCAGTTCGCCGTATTTGGTCATCAGGTGCCGGGGGAATTCGCCGGTGCGGTCGATCTCCACGGCCATCTCTTTGAACCTTTCGCGCTGCCCCATTTTACGCAGCATATCGACGAGCATTTGTTGTTCGTCGTTCAGATTGAAATCCATCGGGCGTCCTCTCTATAACAACGTGGTCAAAGTTCGGATATCGTCGGTTTGCTCCAGCGCCAAGGTCGCCTCGGCGATGGCCCGCACTTTTGGTTTCTGTTCCGGCGTCGCGAAACGCGCGAGCTTGGCGGTCAAATCCGCCGCGGTCATCGGATCGCGCGGATCGCCCTTGGGCGTATCGATTTGCCGGCACATCGTTTTGCCGTCGGCCAGTTTGATTTCCACGCGGCTCGCGGTATGCGCGGGGTACATCTCGCTGAGCGCCGCGTCGGGCTGCACCGTGACCTTGCCCGCCAACGCGAGCACCCGGTCGTCGGCGATGCGCTCGCGACGGAATTGCGCGGGCCCCATGTCGCCGTCGAGCAGACAGGCCGCCGCCACGTAGGGAATGGAAAATTGTGCGGCGACGAAGGAACTGTTTTTCGCCACGCCCTTGCCCACGGCGATCGCGGCGATCATGTAGGTCGCCACGTCGATCGCGGCAATGTCGGCGACGGCAAAATCGTGCTCGGCGCGCAACGCCAGCGCCGCCTGCGCGCTGCCGTGCGTGTGGCGACAGGCGGTGTAAGGCTTGAAGTAGATATCCTCGATCGAAAACGTTTTGCCCAGGTCGACGGTGACGCGCTCCGGGCTGGCATTGTTCTTCGTGGTGATTTGCAAAAAGCCGCCGTTGAGCTGCGAGCCCTCCAGCACGTACGGCGCGCCGGTAATGCCGGCCCGCGCCAATCCCGCCGCCGTCAGGCCGACACTTGCCGCCTGTCCGCCCTGCAGAATTTTCGCGGTGTAGCCGCCCATCAGATGCTCGGCCATCGACAACGGCGCGAGATAGCCGGCGTTGCCCAACGATTGCAGCATGAGTTCCGCATCGGCCTGTTGCAGCGAAGCGACCGCCGCGGCCGCGCCGAACGCGCCGCAGGTGCCGGTCGGCAAAAAGCCTGACAGCGTGTGCGCCGGATGAACTGCGGCGGCGACGCGGCCGGCGACCTCGTAGCCGACGACGATCGCCGTCAAAACCTGTTTTCCGCTCGCGCCCGTTTCCTCAGCCGCCGCGAGCACGGCCGGAATCACCGCGACGCCCGGATGGTTGCCGCCGAAGCGCAGACCGTCCTGGGCCTCCAGCGCCTCGCCGCCGACGCCGTTGACGAACGCGGCGTGCTGCACACCGGTGGAAAACCCCGCGCCCAGCACCGTCGCCGTCGCGGACCCGCCCTGCGCGCGGTAGTAATCGACCACGCGTTGCACTTCATCCAGTTGCAGTGAGCCGTACACGTTCGCGAAAAAGTCGAGCAGACAGTGCTTCGCCTTTTCCACGACCGGCGCGGGCAGATCGTCAAAGGTCAACGCCGCGCAAAATTCAGCGAGTTTTTTTGTTTCATCCATTCCGCTACCCCTTGTCCTCACACATAGCCGCGCCCTTCGTAGATGCGGATCATCCGGTTCGGATCGAGGATCTCGCGCAGGGCGCGGATTTCCTCGACGCGCGGCGGCTCGGTTTCGTGCACGTCGTCGGCCACGTTGAGTTTCCACGGCGTGAGTTTCACGACTTCCTCGACGCTCGTATCCGGGTGGTACGATTCCAGGTAGGCCTCGCCGGTGGCTTTGTCGAAGCGCATGACCGCCTTGTTGGTGATGATCACCTCGGGGCCGGTATCGGGCGGCAGGCCCCACCGTTCGCGCGCGCCGGGCCCGTCGATGTACCCCGGCGTGGTGATGAAGTCCACGCGCTCGGTCAGCCGCCGGGTGTCGTGCAGCGCGATGATGAGAATTTTCTTGGCCAGCGAGCCGATGGGATTGGCGCCGCCGCTGCCGGGCAAGCGGCTTTTCGGCTGCGCGTAATCGCCGATGACCGTCGTGTTGATGTTGCCGAATTTATCGACCTGACTGCCCGAAAGAAAACCGATGTCCACCCAGCCGGCCTGCAGAAACATGCCCATGATTTCCACCAGCCCGCCAATCATCGCCGCGCCCGGATTCAAACACGGATCGCCCACCGACAGCGCCGGCCGCAGCGGCTGTGCGTCGTACACGCCCGACTCCTGCATCAGGCGCGCGTGGGGTGCGTGCGTGTAACGGGCGATGTTGGCCGACATCGTCGGGAAACCCGTGCCGACCAGCACGAGGTTGTGGTCCTTGATTTCGCGCGCGCCGCAACAGGCCATCAATTCGGGTTTGCAGTAGTCGGCGGCATGTTCGCTCATCGCATTCTCCTTAGTACGCATAACTGACCGGATAGCCGTAATCGAATTTCGCCTGCAGATTGCGAAACGCGCCGTAGCCCATTTTCTGAATGTAGTGCTCGATGTATTTCGCGCGGCCCGTCACGCCGTACACCCACTCGTCGAGGAACGCCTGAAATCCTTCGACCGTGCTCGATGCGTTTTTGTAAAGATTGCCGAAGGCGAAATCGAAATCGTAAAACCCGGGCGTGTATCCCGGATGCGCGCAGAAGGGCTCCTCGACGACGGCGACGACCTTGAAGTCGGGGACGATCGTGCGGGAGGGATCTTTGCCGATCACCTCGCGGCTGACGATCCGCTCGCAGGTGACGATCACCTTTTTCGCGGCGTTCGCGCCGACCTGACAATCGCCGCCGATGCCCCAGATTTGCGCGTTGCCGTCCTCGTCGGCCTGCTGCACATGCACGATCGCCAGATCCGGATTGAGCGCGGGCACGAGCACGGTTTTCGCGCCGTCGAAGGGCGAGTCGATTATTTTGTATTTATTGTCGCCCATGAACGACTTCACGTTGAGCAGGTCGGACCCGGCCATGTCTTTGACCGGGATAAAGGGCATGCCCATCGAACCGGCCATGAGCATCATCGGCAGCGACAAGTTGGTGTATTCCTCGACCTCGATCCTGTGCGGGATGCCCTGCTCCAGGCTGCGCCGATAGCAGCGGCCCAGGCCGTAAAAGCCCAGCGAGAGGAACGTGGCGACGAACCGCTTGACCACGCCCGCGCCGATCATCATGTCGAAGTCGTCGGCTGCGTTGCTGCGCGTGACGGTCAGGTCCTTTTTTTGCTGGCGAATAATTTCGTGGATCGCCGCGAACGGCGTGCGACAGATATAACCGCCGATGAACAGGAAATCGCCGTCGTTGACGTGCTTGGCGATCGCCTGCTTCATGCTCATGACTTTGGACATTTCGCTCCTCCGACTCAGGCGTCGTATTCCATGCGGTCGATGATTTCGTTTTGCGCGGTTTCGCTCATGCCGGTGAACAGGGCCGAATAGCCACTGACGCGCACGACCAGGTCGCGGTAGTCGTCCGGATGTTGCTGGGCCTCGCGCAACGTCGCGGTGTCGATCATGTTGAACTGCACCTGTACGCCGCCCTTGGCGAAATACGCGGCGATCAGCGCCCGCAGCGTTTCGGGTTTCAGGTTGCGTTGGTTGAAGCGCATGTTCAGGTTCACCCCGTTGTGGATGCGCGCCAGCGGCAGTTTCACCACCGAGTTGAACACGGCGGTCGGTCCGCGCAGTGCGCGTCCGTTGGCCGGCGTGATGCCGTTGCCCAGAATCTCGCCCGCGTGGCGGCCGTCGGGCGTCGCGCCGGCGAACGCGCCCATCGCCACGTGGAAGCCGACCGAGAAAACGCCCGGCCAGAATTTCCCGCCGCGATAGTTGTCGTGTTGCAGCACCTCGTCGCAGAAATGGTCGATCACCCGCGCGCCCATCGCGTCGATGGCGTCGTCGTCGTTGCCGAACTTGGGCACCTTGTTGAGAAGGTAGGCGCGTTTTTCCTCGGCGTCGTACCAGTCGTCGGCCAGGTAAGCGACCAGTTCATCCATGGCGATCGTGCGGTCGGCGAACACCGCCTGCTTGATGGCGTAGAGGCTGTCGACGACGTTGGCGAAGCCGATCATCTCGACGCCGGTCGAGTTGTAGACCGCGCCGCCGCGTGTCAGGTCCAGGCCCTTGGCCATCGGCCCTTCGATCATCGCTGAAGCGAAGGGCGACGGCGCCAGTTCGGCCACGGCCCGGTCCATCGCCGCCATGCCGCGCACCATCTGCTTCATGAAATGCGCCGACTGCGCGGCGTAGGCGTTCCACACGTCGTCGAAGGTCGCGAACTGCGCCGGATCGCCGGTGGTGATGCCCGATTGATAGCCGAAGATGTTGTCGATGCCGTCGGCCAGCGCCAGTTCCAGGCACTTGATGCCGGAAAACTGCACGGCGAAGGTCGAGCCGTAAGTCTTGCCCATCGCGTTGGGTTCCAGGCAGCCGACCACGCCGTAATTGCGCGCGTCGGCCAACGTGTGCCCGGCACGCTGCAGCGAATCGATGACGATCGGGTCGTTGAACAGATGCAGCAGCACGCCGTCCTGCGCGTAGCTCACCGCCTTGGCGAAAAATTCGGGCGGAGCGTCCGGCGCGAGGCGCACGCCGAAATTCGGCTGCACGGTGCGCACCGCCGCGTAGGCGTCCAGCGCGACGGCGCTCAGTTCGTTGGTCGCGTCCGCGCCGTCGATGTCCACGCCGCCGACCACGACGTTCTGCGTCGTCTTGCCCTCGGTGCCCTCGCCGCCGGGAATAAACGCCTCTTCGAGGATGTTCCAGATTTCGTTCGTTTTCAGATACAGCAGCGACAGCAGTTCCTCGGCCTGCGCCGACGTAATCGCACCCGCGTCGCGATCGCGGAAATAGTACGGCGACAATATTTGGTCGATGCGGCCCAGCGAGATGGAATTGCCGCCCGATTCGATCTGCGCCACCAAGTGCGTGAAATACACCGCCTGCACCGCCTCGTGAAACGACGTCGCCGGATGCTCCGGCACGCGGCGGCACACCCGGGCGATCGTCGCCAGTTCGGCGGCGCGTTGCGGATCGTTTTCGTGCGCGCTCAGCGCCTCCGCCTGCGCGGCATAACGATTGGCGAAGGTCACCATCGCGCGACAGGAGCGAATCATCGCTTCGTAAAACAAGCCCTTATCGCCGACGCGCTCAGCGTCGCTCAACCGCGCCAGATGGTTCTCGGCCTCGGCGATGATGCCGGCCATGCCAACTTGGAGCACCTTGTCGTGATTCATCGTGAAGTGGCCGACGCCGTAGGTGATTTCCAGGATCATGGTGAAGATGTACTTGTCCATGTCGGCCAGCACGTCGGGCGGCGCGAGTTGTTCGAAGCGCTCCTGCACGGTTTTGCCGCGCCAGAACGGCAGGATCTCGTCACGCAGTTCGCGTTGCTGATCCGCGGTGATCAACACGCGCTGCAATTCGCGGTCGTTAAAGGTTTCCAGGTCGCCCTCGATCCACCCGCTTTTGTTTTCCGGGAACAACGGACCGCCTTTGAGCTTGCTCGTGCGGCAACCGACGATCAGCTCGTCGTCGCGGATGATCACGCTGATGTTTTCCAGGACGTGCGCCAGCGCCATGCTCAGGCGCGTGAGCGCCGGTCGGTCCCAATTGCCTTTCATCGACTGCGTCAGATACCGCGCGCGTTCGACGCATACCTCGCGCGGCGCGTCGATGATGCGCCGGCGCAGCCGCTGCACGCGCTCGGTTCCGCCGAGATTTTTTTGGTCGGGCATGATCACCTCCCGGAGGCGTGCGGCCATCCTGGGTTATTTGATATCCATCGTATCGAGCAAGATGATGTCGCGCAGCTTGGTCGGCAGCACCTTGTTCAGGCCCATGAAAAACTTGGATTTGAAGTCGATCTGGTTGTCGAGTTTCGGCTGCGGATTTTTCACCACGTCGGCGATCACCCGTGCGGCCTGTTGCGGGTTCGGCGCGGTTTTGATCAGTTCTTCATCTTTGTTGATGAAGCGCGTCACGCGCTCGCGGTAAGGCGAACCTTCCGGGGGCAGCACATGGATTTTCGCGGCGAAGGTCGTGGACACCTGCGCCGGTTGAATCAGCGCCATCTTGATGCCGAAGGGCTCGAGCTCCAGGCGCATCGAATGCACCATGCCCTCGACGGCGAACTTGCTGGCCGAGTAGATCGACTCGAAAGGAAACGGGATCTGGCCGACCAGCGAGGAAACGGCGATCAGCTTGCCGCTGCGCCGCTCGCGCATGTGCGGAATAAACGCCTGGAAAATCGCGGCCGCGCCGATCACGTTGATCTCCAGACACTTGGCCGCTTTGGTCAGATCGACTTCCTCGAAAGGACCGAAAAAGCCGACGCCGACGTTGGAGAGCACCGTGTCGACCTGCCCGTATTTTTTCAACACGCGATCGCGAAACTTGAGTACGCCCTTCAGATCGATCACGTCGAGAACCTCCAGGAGATGATCGCCCGGCAGCTCGGCCTGCAGCGACTTGATGCCCTCGGCGTCGATGTCGTAACCGGCGACGGCGTATCCTTCCGCGGCCAACAATTTCGCGGTCTCGCGCCCCATGCCCTGGGCGATGCCCGTAATCACTACCACCTGCATGCGCTTGCTCCTTGTTCGGTTGGTTAACCTCCCGCACCGTTTTGCCGAAACCATTGCCCCATTTGCCGCATCGATTCGGTGAAGTTCGGATAAAGAAGTTTGCAGCCGGTCGCCAGCAGGGCGGAATTGTCGACGATATAATCGCGATCGAGATAATTGACCGCGTCATATTCCAGATCGGGAATGCGGCCGCGCCGGGCGGAGATCGCGCCGTCGATGCGCGCCATCGCCTTGACCAGCGCCAGCGGCAAATGCAGCTTCGGCGGCTTCCGGCCGAATTCGGACGCGGCAAGCGTCAGCGCCTCTTCCAGCGTCGGGTAGCTGCCGTCGGCGATGTTGAAGGCGCGCCCGAAGGCATCCTTGCAGTGCGACAGATGCTCGACCGCCACGGCGACGTCCTCGGCGCGCACGTTCGACAGACGCACCTGACCGCTGCCGGGAATCGCGGCGATCGACGTGGGGCGCGAAAACGCTTTGCCCGCGCCGTCGTTGCAGCCGGGGCCGTACACCGTGCACGGCCGGGTGATGATCGCGGGCAGGCCCTCGCGCATGCGTTGCCGGACGACATCCTCGCCGTCGCGTTTGGAGCGCCCGTAGTTGTCCTGCGGGTCGCGCGGCGCGTCTTCGACAAACGGCGTGCCGCGATAGGCGCCGTACACGCTGGTCGAGCCCACGTGCACGTAGCATTTGACTTTGTGCTCCAGCGCCAGTTGCGTGATGCGCTCGACGCCGCGCACGTTGGTCGGGGCAAGCTTTTCGTAGGGGGTGGAAAAATTGCAGATCGCGCCGAGGTGAAACACACGATCGACGCCGGTGAACAGCGGCGGCAGCGTCTCGGGTTTGGTCAGATCGGCCGGCATGAATTCAACGCCGAGGTCGTCGAAAAACGAGGTGTCCTTTTTCGGCCGCGCCGTGGCCCGCACGCGCACGCCCTTGGCCGCCAGGTGTTTGACCACGTAACGGCCCATGAAACCCGCCGCGCCGGTAACCAAGGTGATGCCCCGGTATTGCATGCCTATCCCTTTCCGCCGCCGTGCACGCGCAACGTGCGGCCGCCCGCTTCGCGCTGCATTTCTCCGCGTGCCTGGATGAGCCATTCGAGAATCATTTCGTTGAAACGCAGGCCCAGGTCGCTGGCGAGGCGGACGTAGATGTCGCGCTGCCCGCGCGCGCCGAGAAATTTTTTCCGCAGCTCCAGTTGCTCCCGATAGAAGGCGATTTGCTCCTCGACGATCTCCAGCGAGCGTTGCGTATCGCCCTGCCCGAAGAAGGTGAAGCGCAGCAAAAACGGATCGCGGATGAACAACCGCCGTTCCGGCTCGGCGCCCAGCCAGTCCAAGAATTCGCGCCGCCCCTTGTCGGTGATCGCATAGAGCTTGCGGTCCGGCGAATTGGTCTTGGCCTCGACCGACATGGTGACCAGGCCGTCTTCGTGCATCGAGCGCAGCGCCGGGTAGATCTGTCCGTAATTGACCGTCCACATGAAGCCGAAGTCGCGCTCGATCAATTTCTTGATGCGATAGCCGTGCATGTTTTTGTATTGCAGCAAACCCAGAATGGCGTACTTGATCGACACGGCCGCCTCCGGTCGGTTATTCCTTGATAAGGATCAAATCGTCTAGGCCCATCTCGGCCAGAATCACCGGGAACATCTTGAACGCCGGCCGCACGACCGGCAGCAATTTGAGCATCGCCACGATGTTGCCGCCCTGCTTGACCTTGCCGCGCGCCACCGACGCCACGGGATTCTCGTGCCCGTGCCAGAAGCTGTGCGAATGATCGGCCGACTGCTTGGTCCACACGTCGGGCTTCAGGTCGCACGGCCCCAGGTAGAAGGCGCCGTAGAAACCCGGCTGCGTCGGCGGATTCTTCAGGTCGATGGTGACTTCGGCGTCGGGATCGGTGTAGATGAACCGGATGATGATGCCGGCTTTGGCCATCTTCTGGCCGATTTTCTCGTCCTGCAAAATACGGCTGAGGAAGTATCCGTAGATTTCGTACAGGTGATCCGCATCGCGATAATATTGGCTCATGGCCGCCCTCCCGCACGATCGGCTCGTTATGCGCCTCTCGCCGCAATCGACACGAGCGTAAGCGACGGCCCGTGCGGATTGCCGCGGCAACCGAGATTGTTGAACCGGCTAATGATGTTGAGTCTGCAAGTGTTGCACGTTGGCTTTGTTCATCTATCGCTATAACAAAAGTATATAGCTGTCAAGGCGAGGAGTCCGTCAAAAAGAAAACGGAATTTTGCGTACCTCGAATAACTCCCTTCGCCTCCTTTGTTTGAATTTGCCGCCGACTTTCTTTAAGATCAAGCGGCACAGGGAGAGAAGCAAATGCTCAAACGGATAACGCTCTTATTGCTGCTGGTATTCCTGGTCGTTAACGCGATGGGCTGCGCGCAAGACGATGACGACGATTCAGCCGACGATGACGATCAGACGCCGATTGCCGACGACGACACCGGCGAAAACGATGACGACGACACACCGGCGGTCGATGACGACACCGACGAACCTTATCCGCCCGAGCTGCCCTTTTCCTTTGTACGGGAAGACGATTCGCCGCCGTTGACCGACGAGGAACTGACCGCCTTTTCCGAGGCGATGCGCGATTTTTACCAAGATGCCGATTACCTCAATTGGTTGTTGCGCACCAGCCACGGCATGGACGAATCGACCGGCTTGCCGCCCTATCGCTTGCGGTGGAGCGAAATTTACGGCTGGAAAGAAAGCGACACGGTAACCTTCATTCACGAGTATTCGGATGAACACGGTGGACACAACATCCTCAAGGGAAATTCCGACGTGCTCGGCGGAGTCATCGGCGGGTATCTGCTCACCGGGGACACCCTGTTGGGCGAGTTGTCCGCGCAATATTGTCGCGGCATTTCCTCGACGATGCTGGGGATGGTCTACGACGAGAACGATCCGATTCATCATCTGATGGCGCGCAACGTCGTCACGTCGAATCACACCTACACCACGCACGACGGCCGACAAAAGGCGGTGGATTATTCGAACTGGTATCATCCTTACGATCGTTGGAACTGCTCGCGCTTCAACTACGTGAACAATCCCTATTGGGGCGACGTTTGGGTGACCAACACGCGTTCGAAAGACGGCTTGGGTTATCTTTATAAGGCGGCGGTGTCGGCGTATCACGCGTCCAACCACGCGCCGGACGAATACGTGCGCGAAGCCTGCGGCGAAACGTGGTCGTTGCTGACGCTCTTCGCGCAGGACATCGTCGACACCGATTACCTGATTCGCTCGAAAGACATTGACGGCAACGCCTATCGTCCCGGCGTCGATCCGGAGCCGGAAGAAGCGCGCATCGGCGATCTCGCTTCGTTCACCGCGTGGGACATTCTGGTGCCCGACGCCGAGTGCAACGCCAAACAGGCAAGCGCGCTGTTGGGATACGGTTCGCGGTTGGACAACAACTGCGATGCGTTCGGCGGTTCCCGCATTTTCGAGGTCCTCTCCTTTTTGAACAATCCGCCCAACGCCCGCATCATGCGCGCGTTCCACATGGCCAACATCATTCTCGCCTTGCACAACGGCGACAACGAAGCGGCGCTGAAATCGTTAGGCGGTCTGGAAGAGCGTTTCGCGCGCGACCTGAACGTCAACCTCAATTGGTTGGACGTCAACGAGGACTCCTGGAACATGGGAATCGCGGTTCAATGGCTGCAATCGGCAACGGTGGGCTATTACCTGACCAATGACGAAATTCGCACGATCCATGAGTACGCCTATCGCGCGATCGAGGAATACCGCCAATGGCCGAACTGGGATCTGTGGGCGGATACCGTGGCGGCGGGCGAAGAGCTCGACGTGATTCCGTCCGACAACAAAACGCTGGAGGACGAAACCAAGCTTTATTGGTTTCCCGCCCAGGCTCTGGGCTTGTTTATGGAATATTGCTGGGGTCTGTACCGCAATCCGGCGAGCCCGCCGGTGATTGATTGCGAGATTTTCGCTTTCGGTCAATAGCCGGTTTGTCGATCTTGAGCATACGCCGCAACTGTGCCACGCTGAAACCATGAAAAATTACCGACCGATCGTTGTTGTCCTTTTTCTTATACTTGGCGGCGTTTCGTTCGGATGGGCGGCATCCGCGACCGATCCTTATCCGCCGGACGGCCGGTTGTACATCGAGCCACAGGCGCTGTCGCTCAATTGGCTGCCGCCGGAGGACAATCCCTCGCCGGTCGACCATTATGCGCTGCGCTTGGATGAGGATCCGGACGTCGTGCAAAATCCCGCGTTGACGCCCGCGTTCGCCGGCGACGTGGCCGCTTCGCCGGCGCCCTCGTTTCTCATCGACGAATTGGCGCGCGATACGACTTACTATTGGCGCGTGGATGCCGTGCTGCAGGACGCGAGCGTCGTCACCGGCGACCTGTGGAGCTTCACGACCGAACCGATCGACATTCCCGGCAACGTCATCAACTACAGCAGCGACCCGGTGAATCAATACCTGATGTCGCCCTCGATTATCATCTTGTCCGACGGCACGTACATCGCCAATCACGAATACAGCGGCCCGTGGGGCGTCGGCCAGGCAAAGCAAACGTTGATCTTCCGCTCGACCGACCGGGGGCGCAGTTGGCGGCAGATTGCCACGGTGTACGACCAGTTCTGGTCCTCGACGTTTTATCACAACGGCGCGCTGTACCTGATGGGCATCGACGGCAAGGGCGGCAATCCGAGCGTGACCATCCGCCGCTCGGACGATGGCGGCGAGACGTGGACCGAGGCGCTCGACGAGTATTCCGGCCTGCTGCTGCCGGGCACGAACGAGGGGTATCATACCGGACCGGTGCCGATCGCGATCCACAACGGCCGCATCTGGCGGGCGATGGAAGACCGCGCCGATCCGGGTGAGTGGGGCTATTATTTCCGCGCCTTCGTCATGTCCGCGCCGGTCGACGCCGATCTGCTCGTGGCCGCCAACTGGACCGCCACGCCGCCGATGTCGCACGATGAGGTCAACTGGACCGGCACCGGCTGGCTGGAGGGCAACGTTGTGGTTTCGCCCGCCGGCGAGATGCTCAACATCCTGCGCGTGTCCTCGGCGATCCCCTCGTTGGGCACGGTCGATACCGCCGCGGTGATGCACGTCAGCGACGACGGCACGGCGACCTCGTTCGATCCGGAAGGCGATTTCATCGACCTGCCCGGCGGCGGCGTGAAGTTTGTCATTCGTTACGACGACGAGACCGAGTTGTACTGGACGTTGTCCAACTATCAACGGCATCCGTACGCCATGCGCAACAAACTTGTGCTGTGCAGCTCGCCGGACCTGCTGCATTGGTCCGCACACGAAACGGTGCTCTATCATTGGGACATCGTGTTTCACGCCTGGCAGTACGTCGACTGGCGCATCGACGGCGACGACATCGTTTTCGTCTCGCGTACGGCGTATCCGATGGGCCACGAGGTGCTGCCTCACGGCTATCACGACGCCAACTTTTTCACCTTCCACCGCATCGAACATTTCCGCGACGTGCTCACGCCGCTCGACGACGATACGACCGACGACGACATAGTTGACGACGATGCAATCGATGACGATACGTCCGACGATGATTTGGTCGACGACGATATGATCGATGACGACGCAACGGATGACGATATATCCGACGACGATACGGCGGATGACGATACGATCGATGACAACGCTATCGATGATGACGATGATGATGACAATGATAACGACGGTTGCGGTTGTTAAGACGATTGAGCAAGGAACGGCACGTTCTGCAGCGGATTCCCGCCACAGGCGGGATGATGGCAACAATGATGGTAGGTGCGGTTGTTGATTGTGAGCGCAACGAAATCCCGTCAACATTTTTAGTTTCGTTTGTTCAACACGCTTTCCGATTTGCCCCCGATCGCCCTGTTTGTTAATATTTAAAAATCAACAATTGAGAACAGGGCATGCCATGAAGCTGCATCGTCTGATCACGTTGACAACAATGGTTCTTTTTGCCTGGGGATTTTTTCTCACCGACGGAGTCGACGCCCAAATCGACCTTTGTTCGCTGCACGGCACAATCGAGGCCTGTCAAGCCGATCCGACCTGCCATTACTGCCCGGTCGAAGGCGTGATGGGCTGCAAGTCGATCGATGTGGAGTGCGTCGAATGCCGCGATCTGTCTCATGCCGACTGCGACTCCGGCGTCGGTTGCTACTATTGCACCAATCAATTCATGTGCCTGGAAGACGGTGTTTCCTGCACCTGCGGCGACGGCATACTCATCACTGCCGAAGAATGTGAAGTCCGTTTCGGCGATCCCGATTGCGTCGATTGCGCTTGCATCAACGGCACGATTCCCAGCGGCGACGGCGTTTGCGATTGCGCCGACGATGAGGGATGCAGCGACGGCCTGGCCTGCAACGGCGAGGAAACCTGCGCCGCCGACGGCGAGTGTGTCGGCGGTACGGCGATCTCCTGCACGGACGACGGTTTGTGGTGCAACGGCGATGAAATCTGCAACTGGTGGACCGACGCCTGCGTCAGCCGCGGGCTTCCCTCCTCCGCCGGATTGGCCTTGGGCGACAACGAATACGGCCAACTGGGCGACGGCGGCGCGACCGCGTATCGCACCGATCCTTATATTTTCGAGACGGACAATGTCGTTCAGGTTGCCGGCGGAGCGAACCATACGCTGTTCGTCACCGCCGGCGGCGAACTGTGGGCCATGGGCCGCAACAACCACGGACAACTCGGCGATGGAACGACCAACCCCGTCGACGTTCCGATCCTGATCGTCGCGAGCGGCGTGCGGCGCGCCGCGGCGGGCGACAACCACAGTTTGTTCATCAAAGACGACGGCAGCCTGTGGGGCATGGGGAAAAACACCTATGGGCAACTGGGCTTCGGCGGCAGCGCCACCTCTCCCGTGCAAACCGTCGAACCCGGTTGGGGCGTGGTCGACGTGGCCGCCGGCGCGGAACATTCGCTTTACCTGACCGTCGACGGCAACGTGTTTGCCATGGGCTGCAACATCGACGGCCAGCTGGGCCTCGGCGACAAGAGAGATCGCTTCAATCCCATTCAGGTGGCGACCTCGGGCTTCGCCATATCCGTCGCGGCCGGTGGCAGCAACAGCGCCATTATTCGCGCCGACGGCACGCTGCTGGTCATGGGCAAAAACGACCAGGGGCAAATCGGCGACGCCACGCTCGGCATCGGCGAAGACGCGATCACGCCGGCGGCGGTTTCGGTAAGCAGCGTGGCGCACGTGGCGGTGGGCGCGAAACACATTATCTTTTCCACATACGCCGGTGCGCTTTTCGCGATGGGCGATAACGAATTCGGCCAGCTCGGTACGGGCGACAACAACGATGCCAACACGCCGGTATCCATCGTCGCCGCGGGCGTCGGCGGGGTGGCGGCGGGCGCTGAACATTCGTTGTACATCCGCGATTACGAAGCGGGAGTGAACGACGCGGACGCGCTGTACGGCATGGGCGGCACAGACCTGGGTCAGCTCGGTGACGATTCACAAGCCTCGTACAACGCTCCGATTCTCGTGGTTGCCGATTCGGTGCAGGACGTCGCGGCCGGCGGCTATCATACGCTTTTCCTGCAAGCGCAGACCGACGGCTGTTTGATCGACGATTCGTGCGTTGCCGACGGCGCAACCAACGCGGACAACGATTGTCTCATTTGCGATCCGGCTGTGTCGCGTACGAGCTGGAGCGTCAACGACGGCGGTTCCTGCGATGACGGCGACGCCTGCAACGGTGCGGATTCCTGCGTTGCCGACGTGTGCACCAACGTCGGCCCGGCGCTGGTCTGCAACGACGATGTCGATTGCACCGTCGATACCTGCGATACGGCCACCGGCTGCGTTTACACGCCCAACAACGCAAATTGCGACGACAGCGTCGATTGCACCGTCGACACCTGCGATGCGACGAACGACTGCCAGTTCACCCCCGATGATACCCTGTGCGACAACGGTCAGTATTGTGACGGCGCGGAAACCTGTGATGAGGACAACGGCTGCCAGGACGGCACGCCCATCGCGTGTGAAGACGATCTGTTGTTCTGCACCGGCGATGAAGTATGCGACGAGGAACAGGACACTTGCGTCTCCGAAGGCGATCCGTGCAATCCGTCCACCGAAACCTGCAATGAGGATACCGACACCTGCGACGCCAACTCCGACGACGACACATCCGACGACGACACATCCGACGACGACACAATGGACGACGATTCAACCGATGACGATACGGTGGACGACGACACCTCCGACGACGATACAACCGACGACGATACAGTGGACGACGACACCTCCGACGACGATACAACCGATGATGACGCAGTGGATGACGATACGACCGATGACGATGCTACCAGTGATGACGATGATGATGATGACAACGACGACGGCTGCGGCTGCTAAATGAACGGCTGAGCCTTGCGAAATCCCGCCACAGGCGGGATGACGACAGCAACGGGTGCGCATGCTGATTTGTTCGCTCGCCACTGGTGATTATCGGCTCGCTCAACCCGCCCTTTATCGATAATTATTTACAAATAAAACATCCTTTTATGAGCACGTTGCGCTAAATATGGATTAATCTTAACATATGATCCGTTTATTGAACGATAACAGATAAACTCGTTTGAATAAAATTGAGGAAGGACAATGGTGTATTCTCATCGTATGTGGCGTTTTGTTTTTTTAACACTAATTATCAATTTTTCGTTGCTGATACCTACCGCATCCAAAGCCGAAACGATTCAAATGTGGCAATCGGATTACACCACCGAATTTGAATACCCTTATGTGTATGACATGGCGATAGAGAACGGTGACGGGCGCTCCTATCTCGCCGGTTATGGCTATTACTCCAGTTATCATGCGCGTGATTGTTTTGTCGTGCAATTCAGCGCCGGCGGTAACTTCAACTGGACACGTCGTTATGGCGGCAATGAAGGATACGACGAATTTTGTCATGCGATCGACTTAGGTCCACCGAATGATACTTCCGTTTATCTGGTCGGATATAGCAATTCCGACCCATACGGTAGCGGAACCGATGATGGTCTGATCATTAAATACAATTCCAACGGAGATCGCCAATGGGTACGCTATTTGGTGCCGGCCCAAGAAGGATTCGTCAATTTATATAGTGTGCTTGTCGATGACGAGGATGGAACGGTTTATCTTTCCGGCGGATACCAGCATACCGAAGGGACTGGCTACGTTACCGACTGCATCGTGGCCAGCTATGACCCTGACGGCAACGAAAACTGGCGTTTCATCTGGGATAACGAAACGGGCGGTTGTAAAATAATTGGCAGTGATGCCGACGATATATTCACACTCAATTATTCCAACCATAGTTTGCTTACTTTGAGCAAATCCGGTGGTGTGGTTCAATGGTACGAAGCGCCGGAAGTGTATCATCCATCCGCTGTGATGGACAGTGACGGCAATCTGATTCTTTCCGGGCAAGTCGGCTATGTTGATTTCCAAACCATTATTCGCGCAACGAAAATCGACCCAAACGGCAACGTGCTTTGGACTGAGGATTTCGATTACGGACCAACCGGTTTAATAGACTTGGTCGACAGTATCGCCATCGGCAACGCCAATGATCTTTACATCAAAGCAAGAGGCTGTCTGGAAATGTCGGGCATCGCCCATTTGATTCAGTGCGATTCCTGGAAACATCTGGTGTTGAAATACAATGCTGACGGCGAATTTCAATGGATTGAGGAACTTGACGGGTTTGGTAACGGTGCAAGTCCTTATCATTATTATAGTGATTTTTTATATGGGGATATCGCCACCTCGTCTTCTGAAAAAATAATGACGATCAGTCTGTCATCGGTCGCTGACCCATCCGACGTAATATTGAACAACTTGACGACGTTCGCCGACGATGGCTCGATCCTGGACCAAGATCAAACGATCGATAATCCTTACTTCGGCTTATCCCATGAAGCTCTCCTGTATACATATTCCTACATGGATAGTGATTACGTAGTAAGCGCCGCCAAATATTGTGTCGATTGTTATATCGACGGTGAATGCTATCCGGACGGAACGATCAACCCGGACAATTCGTGTCAAATCTGCGACTCGTCACTCGATGCCGGCGCCTGGTCGAGTCGCGACGGCGAAACATGCGACGACGGCGTGTTCTGCAACGGCGCGGACACCTGCGATAGCGGCGCCTGTTCGCAACACGCGGGCGATCCGTGCGATACGCAGTGTCAATCGTGCAACGAAGGCGCCTCGACCTGCGATGATGTATCCGGCTCATGCGACGACGGCCTGTTCTGCAACGGCGCGGACACCTGTGATAGCGGCGCCTGTTCGCAACACGCGGGCGATCCGTGCGATGCGCAGTGTCAATCGTGCAACGAAGGCGCCTCGACCTGCGACGATGTATCCGGCTCGTGCGACGACGGCGTGTTCTGCAACGGCGCGGACACCTGCGATAGCGGCGCCTGTTCGCAACACGCGGGCGATCCGTGCAACGATGATCTTTATTGCAACGGCGAAGAAACATGCGACGAAGAAAACGATTTATGTGTGAATGGCGACATCCCCTGCCCCGACGACGGATTGTGGTGCACCGGCGAGGAATCATGCGATGAAGAAAACGACACCTGTGTCAATTCCGGAGATCCCTGCGACCCAGAAACCCAAACCTGCAACGAAGAAACCGACACCTGCGACGCCAATACGGACGACGATACGGTGGACGACGACACAATGGACGACGACACATCCGACGACGATACGGTGGACGACGACACATCCGATGATGATACGACCGACGACGACACAGCCGATGATGACGCAGTGGATGACGATGTGACTGATGATGACGCTACCAGTGATGACGATGATGATGATGATGACAATAATGACGGATGCGGGTGTTGATCAGTCTGGCTGATAGAGGCGAATTATCGTTTATAAATTTCGCGCCACGAACGACCGTCGATCAGCAGATCTTTGACCTTGGGTTTGCCCTTCTGATTGACCGACACGACGATGCTGCAACGACGACTGGTTGCCATAATGGAATTGAGTAACGGCGCACTTTCTTCCGGAATATAGTACCGCTCGATATCGGCGGAAAATTCCGAGCCTCGGCAATTACCCTGCAGCACAACCTGGCAATCCGCCGGCTTGCTCGCCGGGCACTTTTGCCCCATTGAATAACCATTGATCCGGCCGTTTTCCTCCCACAGGCAAACATAATACGGCTTGAGCGACGACATGCCCACCTCGCACAATTTCGGCGGATACAGCGGGCGATACGTCAGGTAATGGCCGGCCAGCGGATCGCGCGGATCGATTCCCGCGGCGGGAATAGTAATTTCCGTACCGGTATGAAGGTCGATCGCCATCGAGCCGACCCATATCGCCAGACAGAGAATCGGGATTATCACCGCCACGGCCAATTTCACGCGCGTCGATTTCATGCAAGCATCCTTTCCATCCAGCCGGCCAATTTCAGCCTAATTTTGAACCAGACGATACCCAGGCCGATAATCAACAAACCGGAGACGATCAACCCGACGCCGGTTTTGATCAGACTGCCGAACACCTGGAAATAGACGATCAAGAATCGCAGGGTGATCGCGATCGTGATCATGTTGAAACAGTTCGGCTTTCCCAGCATGACAAACAACGCGGCCAGCAGGAAGAACGCGACGATACTGAACATGGCTCCCAGAAAATCCGTCCTTATTGCAAAAGAAAATGCTCTCTCTCTAATCGGCATGTACAGCAGCACCAAGGCCAGCATCCACGCCAGCAGAATAAGCGTGACCACTTTCACCTTGTCGTGAAGTTTCCGGCGTAAATACAAGGAACCGCCGGCGATCATGGCGAGAATCGTGATCGGAATCAGCCCGGTCATCGACAGCTCGATATCTTTCATCGAGCTGGTAACGTCGCCGACACAGATCATGACAAAGCCGGCGATGAAGCTCCACAGGGTAAACGCCCACGCAAAGCGATGCAGTTTTTCAATCGACGACGTCACGTTACTCAACGCGAGCAGGATGAGCGGCACTGCCAACAATTTCGTGTAATAACTTACTCGCAAGCCGAACAGTCCATTCATCAATGTCTTTTCTTCGATGACCGTCAGCGTTAGCGCCACCAGCAAGCCCACCACCCAAAGCTGGGGCATGAACCAGCGACGAGCGGCAAGGCTCACCGGCAGCACCAATGCCAGGGTCAGCAACAGCGCGCGGTGGATGGGGAGATGAAGATGAAATACCTGTACGACCAGACCGATCGAAGCCAGACAAAAGAGCGAGAAAACCAGCGAAACCAGTTCGAACGCCATTTCACGCTTTTCGTCATAAAGACGAATTAGCGTCATCCCCATGGCAATCAATAGCGCAAAGTCGGTCGTCATTTTGATCCACCCGGGAATGGCCCGCCAGTTCGCGGCGATGAGCGAAATAATGCCGATGCCCAGTACACAGCCGCCGGTCATCAACAAGCCGTAGAGCACCCAGCGTCCGCGTCCGACCGCGACGTTGTCGCGCTCATGGGCCACGATGGCGCTTTGTTGCTCGGCCGTCAGCAGCCCCTGTTCCTGCCAGCGGGACAGCATCCGCATAAGACGCTTTTCATTCATTCTTATACCCGGTATGGATTGCTAAGGTTATGTATTGATATCATAAAAATAGTTTATCGTCCAATCTTATCACTAGAATGTGATCAGGCGGTCATCTCATCGACGCCCATCTCGGCCAGCGCCACCCGGTAAAAGGAAAAACCGCGCATGCGGCGGCCGCGCTCGCCCCAATAGCGCTCGCGATACTCGTCGGCGCCGATGTCTTCGTGCAGCGTGAAACCGTGTTCGGCCAGATAGCCCGGCAACTCCGCGGGCATCATCCCCCAGATCCACGGTTCGCTGTGACCGGCGACCTGCCGTTGCGAGGCGCGCGACCCGGCGAACGTCGCCGTGCCGTCGATCAGGCCGCGGTGCAGGTAGGTGAAAACGAGGCGGCTGCCGGGCACGGTTACGGCGGCGATGGTGCGCAAGGTATTGTCGACGGCGTGCTCGCCCAGGTAGTGCGTCACACCTTCCCAGAGCACGAAGGAGCGCTGGTGAGGATCATACGACGTTCCGGCCAGCACTTCGTCCAGCCGCTGCCGGGTGAAGTCGATCGCCGCGAAGGTCAACGCGGGTGGAATCGCCGCGCCGAGGCTCTCCAGCCGCTCGCGCTTGTGCGCCTGGGTCGCCGGATGATCCACCTCGATGATGCGGCAGTCGGCCAGCTCCGGCAGACGCCAGGCACGGCAATCGAAGCCCGCGCCAAGAATGACGATCTGCCGAATGCCGTCGCGTATCGCTTCGCGCAGGAGATCGTCGATCAATCGCGTGCGGGCGATGCCGGAGGTCATCGCGCCGGGATAGCGCCAATCCACCAGCCAACGCACCGCCGCGCCCACCAGCGGCCAGGAAGCGAAACGGACGATGCGTCGGTAACGTGCGGCGAGAAAATGCACCGCAAACGGATCGGCGAACAGGCGCGTTCGTGCGGGACGGCGCACGTCTTCCAGCGCCCGAAACGACGCGGCGTACTGCGCGGTACGACTGGCCTGGTGTTCCTGCATGGTAATCTCTTGAAAATCCAATCTGACATAAAAAGCAGCATATTCATAGAAAAATCACTTACATTTTAAAATAGATTTAGTAGCATATCGATGGGGGCGAAACGGCTGAGCGACAGCCATATTATGGGAAAAGAAAAATGTTCGGGAAAACATTATCGCTCCACGGCTATTTGTATCTATTGATAATCCTAACCATGTTCCTGGGGCTTTTCGCCTGTGGCGACGATGACGATGCAGGCGACGACGACAACGACGCGGACGACGACGATTCCACGGCCGATGACGACACGACCGCCGACGACGACACGATTACCGACGACGATACTGCGCCCGACGACGACACCTCCGTCGATGACGACACCCTCCCCGATGACGATACGGGCGTGGACGACGACACGGACGCGGAAGAAATCATCGTCCTGGACGACGACATCACCGACGATGTGGAACTGATGTTGATCTCCCACAGTTCCTCACTGCGGCGCTCCGGCGGCGAGTGGATCGAAGAACCGATGACCGAAACCTTCCATGGCATCAGTTCCTCGGTGTTCATCAACGGGAACCTGGGATACGTCGCCGCGAACCTTTACGACTATGACGATTATCCCGACGGCTTCGACATCTTCAAGTACGAGTACGGCGTCGGCTGGAGCCTGGATACGGTGCACGTGCCCTTGTACACCAAGGAGAATGTCCGCGCCATTTTCGCCCCGGATCCCAGCACGTTTTGGCTGAGCACCTATCAATACTGGGACAAGATGGAGTCCTATTATTATCTGTATCGCTACAGCGGCGCGACCGCGACGTTGGAGCAGGAATCGGCTGACTACGTTTATACCAGCATGTTTTTCACCGATCCCAACAACGGGCTGGTCGCCGATTTTCATTTCGGCTCGCGGATCTGGCACTATCTAAACGGCGAGTGGTATCTGGAATACGGCAACGGCGGCGACCGTACCGGCGGCATCGATTACGTTTATCTGGACGCGCCCGATCACGGTTTTCTCCTCAACGGGAACTACCAAGTAATGGAATACAACGATGGAGTCGTTGAGTCGATCACGTTGCCCGCCGAATGCGACCACGCCTGGATACAGCAGGTCTGCACCTCCGGCGATTACGTCCTCATTCCCGCCTACGGCAAGTTCATCGAGCGAAAAAACGGAGAATGGCACTGCCGGAAAATCGACAAACGCACAACGAATTTCTGCCTGACGACGACGGACGGTCATATCTTCATGCTCGGCTTGGCGCACAAAGGAAAAAGTTTTTCCTACGACCTGTATGAAGTGTTCGACGATTACGTCATCAAGGAAGAATTGCCGGAAATCGGCGTATTTTACGGTCTGCATGGCCTGGGAGAAAACGCACCGGCTTTCTCGTTGTCGCCGATACATTAAAACCAACGGCCTCCCCCGCTTGCAGCGAAGAAGGCCGTTGAGAAGAAGCGTTTATCCGGCTAAACGTCAGCAGCCGCAACCTTTATCATCATCGTCGTTGTCATCATCGTCGCCTTCATTAGCGCCGAAACAAGCGGCCAATTCTTCGCAGGACGCGGCGGCTTGTGCGCAATTCAGATAAGACGACTGCAACTGCGAGCACATCGAGAGACATTCGCTCATCGAGTCGACGCCGAAGAGATCGGTCAAACCGCATGATTCCACGCGTTCGCAGAAACTTTCACACATATCATCGTCATCATCGTCGTCGTTCTCGTCGTCATCAGGCGTGCTGTCGTCATCGTCGTCGGGCGTGGCATCGTCATCATCGGGCGTGACGTCGTCATCGTCCGGTGTCGTATCGTCATCGTCGACGTTGGGATCGCACGTGTCATTTTCTTCGTTGCAGGTTTGATTGGTCGTGCACGGATCGCCCGGCGAATCGCATTCGTCATTGGCTTCGTCACAGGTTTCCTCACCGGTGCAAAACTGACCGTCGTCGCAATCGCGCAGGTCGCCGTCGCACACGCCTTCGGTGCAAACATCATCGACCGTGCAAAACAGTTCGTCGTCACAGGTCGTGCCGTTGGGCAGGAATTCATCGGTCGGACAAGCCGCATCCGTACCCGTGCATTCCTCGGCAACATCACAGTCGTCAGCGGCGTCGCGGCATACATGTCCGGCGGCAACCAACACATCGGCCGGGCAATCGATCGACGATCCGTCGCAGGTTTCGACCTCATCGCACAGGCCGGCCGCCGGACGGCAGACGGTTCCCGTATTGGCCGCCGTGCAATAGCCGTCATCGGTCCCGCCGGCGGCTTCGCTGCAGGCCCGGCAATCGCCGGTAACCCCGTCGCCGCAGGCGTTTTCGCAACACACGCCGTCGATGCAATAGCCGCTGACGCATTGTGATCCGTCATCGCAGGATACGCCCAGCGGCAACATGCCCAGGCTGCGCGCCACCACCCGCTGGACGGTCACATCGCCTATTTCAGCAAAGGACGCGTAGGCGAAAATGGTTTCATCGGCGTTGCGCGAGGCAATGGACGGTGAATTTAGATAATACGGATCGATCACCATTTCACCGATAGCGTAAGGAGACGGATCATACAACGTGCCGTCCGGATTCAGGCGAATGCCGTAGGCCATGCTGTTATTTTTGGTAACAATCGTGGTGGTGTAATTGACATGCACCAACGAACCGTCATAGCTGAGAACGATGTCGTTTATCGGATCCAAACCGGTCGCGATGGTGATGAGATCGCCGGCCGTACCGTCCTGATTGAGCACATAACCGTATAAATCATTGCCGTGCGAGAAGACGATCATACTGGCGTCATCGGTGCCGACGATCCGCACCATGGTCAAGTCGTTGTCTTGGCGTAGCGAAATGCCGGCCGGTTCGGGAATGTTGTAATCGCTATCCAGACGATAGACATACAACTGGTACTCCGGCAGCATTACGTCATTTTTTCCGATAAAGGCGATGACGGTGTTGGCGCCGTCATACGCGATGCGTACGTGCGGATAATAATATGCAAGACTGACCGGACAGGGCACCCAATTGGTCTGATCGACAAGCGTACCGTCCACCCCGATGCGCGCATACATAATTTCGGAAACGTAACTACCGCCTCCGATGTTAATCTCACGATAGTAGCCGACCAAATAATGTTGTCCGTTGTAGGTCAGATCATATTGAATTTCTTGATAATCGCAGCCGCCATGATCGTAGATGATCTGCCCGTCAGGATTTTGCACGACACCGGCGGCGCTGACCTTTGTGCCGCGAAGCGCCCCGCCACGCATCCAGGAAACATAGAAATCGGTCCCGTCGGAGGCGATGTGGATATCATCCACCCGACAAGATTCATTGTATTCCTCGTCGATCGGGAACGAAGCGGTTTTCGGATTTCCTTCGGGCGAGAGGATCACTCCGAAAAGCTGGCCGTAAAAACTCTCACGTTTATCGCGCCAGGCAACCAGGTAATCGGCGCCGTTGCAGCCGATGGCGGACAGATCCTGTTCATTGGCGCTGCTATAGGCGAAGGTTTTCCCGGTAAGGTCCAGCAACACGCCGTCGGGAGAAATCCGAGATACGAAGGACTTATAATCGGCGCTATGGATCATCCAACCGACGACAAAATTCGTGTCGTCATACGTGACGTGCACATCTTCCAGAAAATATATATATTCGTTCAGCTCATCCACCAGAATCGGCGGATCGTCCAACACCGTACCATCCAAGCCGATGCGCACGGCCTGGATTTTGTTGTAATCGACGTAAGACTCATAATAATGACTCATAACGGTGAGCAAAAGTTGCGTGCCGTCGGTGGTGACGTCGAAATCGCTTGCCGTGTTTTCGTGTAACGTGCCATCCCAAATTAAAATCCCATCGGGATCCAACACTTCGAGATTCGTGTTAATGCGCGTCGTATAAAGTGAAAGATAACCACTGGCATTTTCCTTTTTATAAACCAACCAGTAATAGGTGCCGTCCCATACAATTTCGTATTCTTCCATAAATTCCGACGTATTGATCGTATCGGTAACCAGATTCACCCACGTTCCATTTACCGCTGTACCATTCGCATTCAAACGCATTCCGCAGATGACGTGCGGCGAATCCAGATCGTAGAAGCTGCGCAACAGTAGAAACTCGTCGCCATTGGAAGTAATGCGGAAACAATCCCTATCGGCTAAAAAGTCTTCATCCATGAGTAGAATGGCAGATCCTGTCGTGCCGTTCGGATTTAAACTCCGCACATACAATTTATCATTACTTCCCATAGTGCCCAATTGATAAAAATATGCCAGAAGATAATTGCTTCCATTAAAAGCAACGCCGATGGAGTCGGGAAGGTAATATTCCGTGTCGACAGTGGCGATGTTTATCGAATTGGGATCGAGACAATTGCCGTCGGCATCGAAACGCCGGGCATGGATGTAGGCGGTGCCTGTGCCGGGATAAGTGCTTTGTAAGAATAACGCTTGATTATCGCCGGCGCCGACGTGGCCGAACGATTCGCCATAACCGTCCAAGCCAAAGGGATCAAGCACCGTGCCTTCATCGGAAAAGCGGGTTAAGTATAACGGACCGTGCAAGTTGCTTTCCGTCGTGTCGTACCAGAACAGGTAGCTGGCGCCGCCAAAGCCGACAAGATCGACAAATTGATGTTTGGTATGGGGAATGGCGACCGGATCGTCGACCAGAAATTCTTCGGAAACAACCGGTCCCCAAGGGGATTTCGCTTCGGCGAAAACGGAGGAAGCAACGATTCCGCTCAAGAAGATGAGGCTCAAGCCGATTATGCAAAGCGCCGCCCGTCTTGCGTTTCGAATATTTTGGAGTCGCGAACAAATCATCTCGTTCCCCTTTCGTCAGCCGTACGAATCGGTCTCCCCTTTTTTCGCCGAGCGGTTATATCAGAGCACATCCTGTACGCAGCGGAAGCCGAGATTGTCTTCCATGTCGGTCGGATAGTAGCGCCAGCGAATCGAGGTACGCAGAATATCGTCGCCGTAATTGGTGCTCCAACTACCGCCCCGCGTTCCTCGCCGATCGCCGCCGGCCGGTCCCGGCGGATCGGTCGAGGGGCTCGTCGCGTAATAATCCGAGTTGTACCAGTCGTTCACCCATTCCTCGACGTTGCCGGCCATGTCATACAATCCATAAGGGCTTGAACCGTCGACGGTTTGGTAAACGCCGCCCTGATTCGTTCCATCGTAATAACCAACCGGACAGGTGTAGGGCCAGTCACCGGATTGATAAGGATCGTTGTTTTCGCCCCAGTTGGCGGCGTGGATCATCCAGGTGTCGCTCCACGGATAGATGTAGTGCTCCGCCGCGCCTTTGGCGGCCTTCTCCCACTCGGCTTCGGTGGGCAAACGTCCGCCGGTCCATTCGCAAAAAGCGACGGCGCCATACCAACTGACCAACATGACCGGACGGTATTCGTCGCCGGTATCGGCTACCCACCCCTCGCCTACCTGGTGAATTTGAAAACGGCTGTTATCGGTGTCGGCACAATCGTGGCCGTCGCAATCGTTGCCGTTCGCGTTGAGAAATTCCGCAAAGCGTTCGTTGGTGACCTCGTAGACATCGATCAGATAAGCCGACAACGTGACCTGATGGCGAGGCAATTCGTCGTCATAGCACAAGGTGTCGTTCGGCTCGCAACCCATATAGAAATTGCCGGCGGTAATTTCGACCGTATCGTCGAAAGCGATATCGTCATCGGCTGTATCGTCATCGGCCGTGTCGTCATCGGCTGTATCGTCATCGACCGTGTCGTCATCGGCCGTGTCATCATCGACCGTGTCATCGTCGGTCGTATCGTCGTCGGTTGTGTCATCGTCGGTCGTATCATCGTCGGTCGTATCATCGTCGACCGTGTCATCATCGACTGTGTCATCGTCGGTTGTGTCATCGTCGGTCGTATCATCGTCGGTTGTGTCATCGTCGGTCGTATCGTCGTCGGTCGTATCGTCGTCGGTTGTATCGTCGTCGGTTGTATCGTCGTCGGTTGTATCATCGTCCGTCGTATCGTCGTCGGTTGTATCGTCGTCGGTTGTATCATCGTCCGTCGTATCGTCGTCGTCATCCGGCGGTATGATATCGTCATCGTCATCGTCGTCGGACGTATCGTCATCTGTCGATGGACGGCTCTGATCGTCATCGTCGTCGTCATCGCAAGCCGTGAAGTTTACAACCAGGAGTAAAGCGAAAATGAACATTAACGTTATCGTTACCTTATACATTATTCTTCTCTCTCTCCGTGATTACAGGAACAAGCCATTCATCGCCAGGTTCAGGAAAAAGGACGTACCGTCTTCGTCGCTGCCGCTGGTCGAACCGATCATCGATTGGATTAACGCGCCCAGACTCCAGAAATCACCCATCGTGCGGGTATCCGAACGCCAAATGCGAATATCGAAACCGCCCGCATAGGTCAGAATTTGCGGATCGATCGTTTCCTGTCCAACGATGTTGTCCTGGGTAACGCCGAAGGCGGCGCCGGTCGCGAAAATATAGGGCACGATGCTTACGCGCTTGACGTAAAACTCGCCGATGGCCCCGGCATTCCAGGTAAGGGCATAGGCGCTGATGTTCAACTTGAAATCCGAGCGATCGCCCTTTCCCTTCAGGTCGACATGCGAGAGTTCCAACCCCGGGCCGCCAAAGATCGAGCCGGCAAAGCCCTGCTCCGGCTCTTTTTTGATTTTTTTACGCCGCTGCGGCGAGCCGATTTTCACGTTGTCGTAAAACTCATACCCGAAGGTGGCCTGTGGCAGCCAGGCATAGGCGAAGCCTTCGCCCCCGCCGGAAATGGTGCCGGCGACCAAGGTCGATGGATTAATGTCGTAGGCGCTTTTCTCGGTCATCCAATACCAGTCGATCGGCGTGATGTTGATCAAATCGGCGTGTAACGTATCGACATTGATCCGGTTATAGGACACCTGCGAGAGGTTTTCTCGCTCCTTGGTGTAGATATGCCCATAACGAAACGGCGGCGGCGCCAAGCTGAATCCGCCCTCGGCCTCCTCGTCATCGTCCGCCCACGCCGGCGAAACTCCGGAGATTAAAATAATCGCCACACCCAGCACTATCGTCAGAATTGTTTCGAGTGGTCGTTTGTGCATGCACCAGTACCTTTCCACAGGATTTACAGCCGCTATCACAGCGATATGCCATAGAATATCTACTTGTATCTTTTCTTAAAATAGTTATTCGTTGCAATTAATTCTTGGCGATTTTCGCATTTTTGGAGAAGGCAAACAAGGGTTTAATTTCAATTGAATAATAAATTCTAACTAACAATTAATTCATGTGAATTTTGTCGTATTCTTTTTAATATCATTATGTTTACCCATCCGGCCCATCGCCTTGATAGCAATTATATTCTATTCAGCATAAAGCATATATATTCATCATATTAATGATATTATGCATCTTCATTCATCAACCGTATTTGCATGCAACAAAGTCGTATTGCCACTTTTTAGCGTACGTCATTACACGAAATAAAAGCTTGCTTACCTGTGCTACCATTCATTCATGCCGAATCGAACGCCGATACCTACCTCGCCCTTCCCCTCGTTTGTCGCCTTTGTCGCGCAAACATTAACGTCTTGCGATTACCGATTGCATCCGGAGGAACAGGCGCTGCTCTCTTCGCGCGCCACGCCCAAACGCGTTCGCGAATTCACGCTCGGGCGCGCCGCGGTCCAGCTGGCGTTGCGGCGGTTGCTCGCCGTCGAGCCCGGACCGGTGTTGCCGGGCGAGCGAGGCGAACCATTGTGGCCGGCGGGCGTGGTCGGCACGCTTTCCCACTCGCACGACCTGGCCGTCGCCGCCGTGGCCCGGCGGACGGACTGCGCCGGTCTTGGGCTGGATCTGCAAGGTCCCACATCTGTCGATCTTGTTCGCCTCGCCCCTAAAATTTGTTTGCCCGCGGAACTGGCGTGGATCGAAAAACAACCCGGATCGACCGCCGACACGCTCAAGTTGATCTTCTCCGCCAAGGAGAGCGTCTATAAGGCATTGTCCGGCGAACGCTGGTCGTTTCATGATCTGCTGCTGCAACCCGGCTCCGAACCCCATACGCTGACCGGCCGCTTGCAACGGGCGCTGCCGCCGCACTTCCCGACGGATACCGAATTGACGATCGGCTGGCGCATCGAGGGAGAGTACCTCTTGACCTTTCTCGTATTGCCCAACCCGGTGGCGCAAACCCCGCCGCCCCTGCTACACTAAGCGGCAATCAACGTCACGCGGGAATCGTCGGACCATCGCGCCGAGCGGATTTTCAACCTCGGCAACGCGGAACAGGGTGGGTGAATCATGGCTAAATATCTTAATATTTATCGTATCATTCTGAAAACCTTCGGCTTCAAACTACGTCCGTTGGGCACGTTTTTACTACTGCAGGTGCACCGCGTGATCAACGCGACAACCCGCGCGCTCGACCTTGTCTTGTACTCCGAGTTCCAGACGCTGCCGCTGGATCGACCGGTGTTCATCCTGGGCAATCCGCGCGGCGGCACGACGTTCATTCACCGCTTTTTGCTCAACACCGATCGCCTGTGCGCCTTCGAATTGTGGGAGATGCTTTTCCCGGCGATCACCGCGCGCAAGCTGTTCGGGCGGTTGGTCAACAAACTCGCGCCGTTGTCGCCGGCGCGCTATCACAGCTCCGACGCGCACGAGACCAGCTTGCGCGACGTGGAAACCGACGACGCCATGGCCTTCTTCCACTTCGTGGACGGCGGTTTTCTCTGGTCGTATTTCCTGGCCTGGGACGACACCTGGGGCAGCGCGCAGAGCAAATCGTATTTCGAGCTCGACGACGAACCGGAGGTTAAGAAAAACAGACTGTTCGGCTATCTCGAAGGTTGCTGGCGACGCAACATGGCGGCGAAAAAGAAGAGTCGCATTATCGTCAAAAGCAGTATTTTCTCCATGCGCGTGAAAACGCTGCTCAAACGTTACCCCGACTGCAAAATCATCTACGTGGTGCGCGATCCGCTGGAGACGCTGCCCTCGGGCATGTCGCTGCTGACCGGCGTGCTCGAACAGTCCTACGACATGTTCAACACCACGCGCAAAGAGGACCTGGCACGCTACCTGGAAAATCTCTACCAGGGCTCGTGCTATATGTATCGCGCGTTTTACGACCTGAAAAAACAGGGGGGCATTCCGCCCGAGAATTTCATCGTCGTGCCCTACCCGAAATTGATGAACGACTTCGAAGCCACGATGAAGGAAGTGGTCGAGTTCCTGGAAATCGAGCCGGACCCCGAGTTTTTCACCAAGGTCCGGCAGCAGGCCGAAAAGCAAAAGGGCTACAAGAGCAAGCACGCCTATTCGCTGGAAAAATTCGGCCTCGACGAACAGCGCATCCGCAAGGATCTGGCCTTCGTGTACGAGGAATACGGGGTATAATTTTCAAGCAAAATATAAGGGCGGCGACATGAAAACCTTCTTCCGACTTCCGGCGATCATCCTGCTGTTCACCGCAATGATTCTTTTCGCCGGTTGCGGCGACGATGACGATGACGACAACGATACTCAGGCCGACGACGATGCCGTTGACGATGACGAAGCCGACGACGACACCGGCGACGATGATGACGACGATGATGACGAGGCGCCGCCTTTTTGCGAAATCGACGAGGCGCGCATCGACCGGTTGCTCGCCGCGCTGACGCTGCGCGAAAAGGTCGGGCAGATGTATTACGTGGGGGTCGATCTCTTCCCCTGGTTCGAATTACCCGCCGTCGCGCGCTCGCTTCAGGAACTGAAGGTCGGCGCGGTGCACGAGAAGGTTTTCTACACGCTCGGGCTGTGGCCGGAGTGGTCCGTGCGGAACGTCAACACGCTGCAAACCCTGGCGATGAACAACGATCCGGCGATCCCGCTGTTGATCGGCATCGATCAGGAAGGCGGCGCGCCGCAAGCGTTTTCCACCGCATTGGGCGGCACCGACACGCCCGGCAACCTGGGCCTGGGCGCCACGTTCGATCCGGCGGCGACACGCGACGCCTACGCGCTGATGGGCAACCAGCTTGCCGCGCTGGGCATTAACGTCAACCTCGCCCCGGTGTTGGAAGTGATGACCTCGCCCGAGGAAACCTCGATGTACACGCGCTGCTTCGGCGAAGACACCGCCGCCGTCGCCGAGCATGCGGCTGCGGCCGTGACCGGCTTGCGCGCCGAGTTGGTCGCGCCGACCGCCAAGCATTTTCCCGGACAGACGGCCGCGCCGGGCGACGAGCACACGGATCTGGTCGTCTCCGAGTTGGACGAAGCGACCCTGCGCGCGGTCTACCTGCCGCCCTACGAAGCGGCGATCGCCGCCGGCGTCGATCTGATCATGCCGACGCATGCGCGCTTTGTCGGTTACGATCCGGATTATCCGGCGACCTTGAGCTATCCGATATTGACCGAACTGCTGCGCGAAGAGCTGGGCTTCGAGGGGGTGATCATCACCGACGACATGAACATGTGGTCGCTGGCCGGCCGTGATTGGGGCGGCATGCCCGATGTGATGGCGATACAAGCCGGCGCCGACATGATCATGGACATCTTCGAAGGCTTCGAGCCGGTCGCGACGAAGGCGGAGCCCTACCCGACCGACATCGCCGGGCAGATCGATGCGGTCGTGGCGGCGGTGGAGAACGGCGAGATTTCGTCGGCGCGCATCGACGAGTCGGTTCGCCGCATCCTGCGCCTGAAAATGAAGTACTGCCTGTTCGAAAATCCGTTCCGCGAGGTGGAAGGCATTTCCGCGCGGGTGGATACGCCGGAGCAACAGTCGCTCGCCGCCGGCCTGCACGATCGTGCGGTAACGCTGGTGCGCAACGACGCCGCGCTCGTTCCCCTATCGGCCGAGGCGCGGGTGCACGTGGTGGCGCCCGGTCCCGTGGTCTGGCAGATGTACCCCACCGCTTCGTGGCCGAACCTCGCCACCGAAACACTGGTGGGCGCGATGCGCGAATACAATGCGGCGACGACCGGCTCGTGGTTCAGCTCGCCGCCCTTGCCGTCTGTCGTCAACCGCATCGTCGCCGACGCCGCGGCCGCCGCGCCGGACGTGTTGGTCATCGCCACGTACAACGCGCTGTATGACGAACGGCAAACGAATATGGTGGAACGGTTGCTCGCTTTGAACTTCCCGACGATCATCGCTGCGTTGGCCATGCCTTACGATCTGCTGGCCTTCCCCGACGCGTCAACCTACCTCGCGGCGTACAGCAACCACGACCTGGCCGTCGAAGCAGTGGCGCGGATTCTCTACGGTGAGGCTTCACCGGGCGGACGCTTGCCGGTGGCGATTCCGGGAATGTATGACATCGGCTGGTCGGCGCCGGTGTACTGAAGCCTCACTCAAACTCCGGAAGCGCTCGCGTGGATTCGGCGATCGTCGAATAGCTCGGCTGCTCCACCTGCGCGACGGTCGTTTGGTTTTCGTTTTCGATGAGATAGTTCGGCGACTTCATCCGCTCGGGCAACGCCTTGGCCGCGAGGAAAGCGAGGATGATGATAAAGGCAATGAGGTTCGCCTTGAGCGCGGGAATGAGCATACTGCCTTCCTTCTTCGCCAGCGAGACGACCACGTACTCTTCCCAAAAGGTGGTGAGGAAAATGCTGATGGACACCCCAATCAAGATGTAAACGTATTTCAGAGCCCAGTACAATGCCAAGGATGAATGCTCCCTTGCCTGTATCGCGAAAGAAAAAAGAAAGAAGGTTCCGACGTACAACACGGTAATGAGCGCCGCCAACAGTTTCGGCGACGTCTTTTTCATCAAGCCCCACGGATTGTATTCGATGAATCGCTGTGAGGGGCGAACTGAAACGGCATAGATCAACAGGAACAACACAATTATCAGAAAAGGAACGGTTCCCAATAATAAAACCAATCCAATCAACGAACTGAACAGATTGCCGAGGATCATATATCCGAAACTGCGGAATTTGGGCAGCGATTTTTCGAAGACGGCGAACATGATCGCTTTGACAAAAACCACGCCGAATAGGGAAAACAACGGTATGCCGAAGAGAAAAACCAACGGCACCGCCGGTTCGCAGGCGTAAGCCGGTCCGGCGGAGAAAACCAAAATCGTTGCCGGACAAAGAACTCTGATCGCTTTCATCCGCACATCTCCCTATTGCGTCGGAACGGTTACTCGATCGGAATATTATTGTTTGTTATGTTACCGCACAACGGAAGTTTTGAGAAACGACTTTTTCGGGTAAATCGACCAAGTCTCTTCTTCGACGGGATATTCGCACGCAAATCATCCGACCATCACACCGGTCGACACCCCACCGTTCAGCACACTTCCGTCCACAATCCGAATAAATGAATTATTAGCTGAACAATTATATAAGTTCTTAATGTTGCTTCCATAATCCTGTGTGATATACTTGATTTATTGTGCAATCTATTTTGTTTAAAAATACTTGAGAACCGATACGGCATCGCTTTTACGGGTTGGGGATCATTCAATTTCAGGAAGAAACAGACGTTATGTCCTTGTTGAAGGAAATACGCTCGCGACTCGCATGCAACGTGGAAGGCGAAATGATGAACGACCGAGAGCACATCCACAACGATCAGACGAATCGCCCCTTTTCGCACCGTTGCGGGCGAATGAAATCCTTGATAGCCGGTCTTCTCCTTTTCATCGGCCTGTCGACGTTTTGGAGCTTCGCGCCGCTGCAAGCGCACGCCGCCAAACGGGTTGTCCGCGTCGGTTTGTATGAAAACGCGCCCAAGGTTTTCACATCGCCGGAAGGCCGGCCGGCCGGCATTTTCGTCGACGTCCTCGCGGAAATCGCTAAAAAGGAGAACTGGAGCCTGCAATACGTTCCCTGCCAATGGGCGGAATGCCTGGAGGGGCTGAAAAGCGGTCAGATCGACCTGATGCCCGATGTGGCTCGCACCGCCGAACGGGAACGATTGTATTCCTTTCATGAAATTCCGGTGCTTGCCTCTTGTTTTCAGGTTTATGCCCGTAAAGGCAGCGGCATTCGTTCCATCCTGGATTTGAACGGGAAACGAATTGCGGTCCTGGATGGATCGGTGCAGCAGAGCTCTTTTCAGGCGCTCGCCAAAAGTTTCGGTTTGTCCATCACCCTGGCGCCCGCTTCGGATTATCGATCCGTTTTCGAGCTGGTGATGCAAAACGACGCCGACGCCGCCATCTCCAATCAATTTTTCGGCGCGATGAACGCCCGCAAATCCGGCCTGGAAGACACGGCCATTATTTTCAACCCCTCCGACCTGTTCTTCGCCGCGCCGAAGGAGGGCTCCGAAGCGTTGCTGAACGCGCTGGACAAGCATCTCAAAGTAATGAAAGAGGACACGCAGTCCGAATATTATCGGACTATCCGGCGATGGACATCCGAGGAAGTGAGTTTCAAGGTTCCCACGTGGCTGCTGACCATCCTTTTGATCGTGGTGACCATCCTGGTGATCACGTTGGTGGAGGCGTGGTACTGGAAGGTTCAATTAAATAAGCGGACGCAGGAACTGCTGATCCGCAACAAGGAATTCGAACGCGTTACCGACGCCTTCGTCGCCATGGACAACAACTGGAAATTGACTCAGATCAATGCCCGCGCCGGCGAAATATTAAATCGTCAACCGGAAAGTCTGGTGGGAAAAAACATCTGGGTCGAGCTGCCGACGGCCATCAGCGAGTCGTTGCAACAAACGATACAACGGGCGATGAACCAGCAGAAATCCCTGACCTTTGAAGACTACCATGCGCCGACGGAACGCTGGTTCGAATACAGCATTTATCCTTCGCCGGAAGGCATATCCATTTATTTTCATGATATTACAAGACGTAAAAATGCGGAATTCGGCATCCGCGTCATGAACCGCGCTTTGCGCACGCTCAGCGAATGCAATCAGGCGCTGGTTCATGCGCAGGACGAGCCGACCCTGCTGAACGAGATTTGCCGCATCCTCGTCGAGCACGGCGGCTATCGAACGGCTTGGGTCGGATATGCCCTGACGGACGAAAACAAAACCATTCAACCCATTGCGCAAATCGGCGCCGAACCCGGATATATCGAGTCGTTGAATCTCTCCTGGGCCGACAATGAAAGCGGCAGCGGCCCCACCGGCATGGCCATTCGCACCGGTCGGCCGGTGGCCGCGCAGGACATCTCCACCCATCCGTCTTACGCCCTGTGGCGGGAAGCGGCCCGGAAACACGACTATGCTTCCTTGGCGGCCCTGCCGTTGAAACAGGACCATCAGGTACTCGGCGCCCTGGTCGTATGCTCCTCGGCCACCGACGCCTTTCACTCCGACGAAATGAAATTATTGGAAGAGCTTGCCGGCGATCTTGCGTTCGGCATCGTAACCATTCGGTCGCAGGAAGAACGCATCAAGGCCGAGACGGAAAAACAGGCGACCTATCGCTTGCTGGAAAGCATCATCGAATTTTTGCCCGACGCCACCTTCGTCATCGATCAGGGCAAACGGATCATCGCCTGGAACAACGCCTGTGAAACGATGACCGGCATCAAAAAGGAAGCCATGCTGGGGCGCGGCGATTACGCCTATGCCGAGCCGTTCATCGGCAAACGGCGACCGATTCTGGTCGATCTGCTTGATGAAGCGCCTTCGCCCGCGAAGGAAAAGGGATACAAGTACGTTCGGCGCGAGGGCGACGCCATCTTCGGCGAGGCGTTCGTGCCCACTTGGCGCGACGGAGAAGGCGGGCACTTGTGGAGCGCGGCACGCATGTTGTTCGACCAGGAAGGAAACCGCCGCGGCGCGATCGAAAGCATTCGAGACGTAACCGAGGAACGTCGGATCCAAGACGCCCTGCGCGCCAGCGAGCAGGAATATCGCGAACTGGTGATGTTGGCCAACAGCATCATCCTGCGCTGGGACCGCGAGGGACGAATTACGTTTTTGAACGAATTCGGTCAACGGTTTTTCGGATACACGCTTGGGGAGATCGTCAACCGTCATGTCGTGGGCTCCATCGTTCCGCCAAACGAAAGCACGGGGCGCGATCTGCGTCCGCTGATAGCGGAGGTCACCGCCAATCCCCAAAAGTACGAACGCAACATCAACGAGAACATCCGCCGCAACGGCGAACGGGTGTGGATCGACTGGACCAACAAAACGGTGTTTGACGAGCATGGCGAGGTGAAGGAAATCCTCAGCGTCGGCTTGGACATCACCGAGCGCAAAAAGGCGGAAGATCAAGTCCGCCGCCTCAACGAAGATCTGGAGCGCCATGCCGAGGTCCTGGAACAACGGGTGGAAGAACGAACAGCCGAGTTGGTCGTCGCCAAGGATCGCGCGGAATCCGCCGACCGGGTCAAATCCGCCTTCCTGGCCTCGATGTCGCACGAGTTGCGCACGCCGCTGAATTCGATCATCGGCTTTACCGGCATTTTGCTGCAGGAACTGGCCGGTCCGTTGAATCCCGAACAGAAAAAACAGTTGGTCATGGTCCAGGACAGTTCGCGGCACCTGCTGAATCTGATCAACGACGTGCTGGACATCTCCAAAATCGAAGCCGGACAACTGACCCTTTCCGCCTCGACCTTCGAGTTGAAGCCTTCCATCGAAAAAATGATCGCGCTGGTCACCCCGATGGCGCAGAAAAAGGGGCTCGAACTAAGTTTGGATTTAGCCGATGACATTAATATGGTAACCACGGACCAGCGGCGGCTGGAACAGGTCATCCTCAACCTGCTCAACAACGCCGTAAAATTTACCGAACACGGCAGCGTACGTGTCACTTGCCGCTCCGAAAACGGAAGTTTTCTATTGGCCGTTACCGATACCGGCATCGGCATGCCGGCCGACGAATTGAAAAACCTCTTCCAACCGTTCCATCAGATCGATACCGGGCTGGCTCGCAAACACGAAGGCACCGGATTGGGTTTATCAATCTGCAAACGACTGCTCAACATGATGGGCGGTAAAATTTGGGTGGAAAGTCAAGTCGACGTAGGTAGCACATTTTATGTCAATTTCACCAACGTGCCGGAGAAAAGCCATGAATAAAACACTTCTGGTAATTGAAGATAATTTTCAGAATGCCTATATGATGCGTTTTCTGCTGGAGAAGCACGGCTTCATCGTTCTCATCGCCGAAACCGGGAAAAAGGGAATCGAAATGGCCTTGGAGTGTAATCCGCGCGCCATTTTGCTGGACATCCAACTTCCCGAAATGGACGGATACGCCGTCGCCACCGAACTCAAGAAGCATCACCAATTGGACAACGTGCCGATAATCGCCGTCACCTCATACGCGATGGTGGGAGACCGGGAGAGAATCCTGGCCGCCGGCGCAACGGGATATATCGAAAAACCGATTAACCCGGAAACCTTCGTCACCGAAATAATCGGGTATCTGGAGCAAAACAACCAGGAGTAGGAAACGGCAATGAATATTCTGATTGTCGACGATCGAGTTGAAAATCGCTATCTGTTGGAAACGCTGCTCAAAGGAAACGGCTACGAGGTGACGTCGGCGGTCAACGGCGCCGAGGCGTTTGAACAAATACAGAAAGAGCGCTTCGACCTGATCATCAGCGACATCCTCATGCCGGTCATGGACGGCTTTCAGTTGTGTCGAAAAATACGAGCGGAAGAAACGCTGAATCACATTCCGTTCATTTTTTATACCGCCACCTACACCGGTCCGCAGGACGAGGAACTGGCGCGGAAAATCGGCGCGAACCGCTTCGTCATCAAGCCATGCGAACCGGACTTGCTGCTCCGGATCGTCAAGGAGGTCACCGAGGCCGCCAAAAATGATAAAGATCATACGCCTCCCCAACCACCGAAAGAGGAGGAAATCCTCAAGCTGTACAGCGAACGGTTGGTGCGTAAACTCGAACAGAAAATGCTCGAGGCGGAAAAAGAACTAATGGCGCGGCAAGCGGCCGAAGAGGCGCTGCGCGAGCGGACCGTCGAACTGAAAGAGGCGCTGATCGGCAGCATTTCGGCGATGTCGGGCATCGTTGAAAAACGCGATCCGTACACCGCCGGCCATCAGATTCGCGTCGCCAAATTGACCAAGGCGATCGCGGTGGAGCTCGGTTTCCCGCCGGAAAAAATCGAGGGCATTTATCTGGCGGGCATCATTCACGATATCGGTAAAATTTCCGTTCCGGCCGAAATCCTCTCCAAGCCGGGCAAGCTATCCGAGCAGGAATACGCTTTGATCAGGCTGCATCCGCAGGCCGGTTATGAAATTCTGCAACCCATTCGTTTTCCCTGGCCGATCGCGGAAATCGCCCTGCAGCACCACGAACGTTTGGACGGCTCGGGGTACCCGAACAACCTGGAGGGCGACGCCATTTTGATCGAAGCGAGAATTCTGGCCGTCGCCGATGTGGTCGAGGCCATGTCCTCACACCGTCCCTACCGCCCCGCCCTGGGCATCGATCAGGCGCTGGCGGAAATCCGGGCGGAAAAGGGGCGTTTGTATGACCCAATGATAGTGGAAACCTGTCTACGACTTTTTGAAGCGAAACAGTTCAATCTTGATGTCTGACGAGTAGGAAAGTGCATTCGATGTTTGTTTGTTCATGTTGAACGGTTACCTGGTGAAAAAGAGGGAAACCATGAAAGTGCTTATCGTCGATGATCGGGACGACAACCGTTATCTTCTGGAAACGTTGCTCAAAGGGAACGGATATTCCGTGGCGTCGGCAGTCAACGGCGCCGAAGCCCTCGAAGTCCTGCAAAACGATACGTTCGATCTGATAATCAGCGACATTCTCATGCCGGTTATGGACGGCTTTCAGTTATGCCAACAGGTGAAGGCGGACGATCGACTGCGCCGGATACCCTTCATCGTATACACCGCCACCTACACCGGGCCCAAGGATGAGGAATTCGCGCTGAAAATCGGCGCGAACAAGTTTATCGTAAAACCCTGCGAACCGGATATCCTTCTCCGGAACATCAACGAGGTGCTGGCCGCCGCCCAGCAAGAGGAAAGCGCCGTCCAGGAACCGCCGCCGGAAGAAGGAGAAATTCTCAAGCTGTACAACGAGCGCCTGGTTCGCAAGCTCGAACAAAAAATGCTGGAAGCGGAACAAGAGCTGGTGACGCGACAAGCGGCCGAGGAAGCCCTGGCCCAGGCCACGCAGCTTACCCACGTGGGTCACTGGCATTGGGATCTGCAGACGGGCGATATCAAATGCACCAAAGAGGTCTATCGTCTTTTAGGCGTGGAAGAAAACACCGAGTTGAAGATCAACATCGCCCTCGATCTGGTTCATCCGGAAGAAAAAGACAAGCTCACCCGGAAAATCCAGGAAGCCATTGACCAAAAGAAACCGTTCCGTTCCGAATACCGCCTCGTACACCCGGACAACTCCATCGCCTGGTGCGATTCCTTGAGCGAACCCGTTGTCGGCCCGAAGGGCGAAGTGGTCGCGTTGCACGGCGCCATTCAGGACATCACCGAACGCAAGCTCGCCGAGGAAAACCATCACAAACTGGAAGAGCAACTACGCCATTCGCAGAAGATGGAATCGATCGGTCGTCTGGCGGGCGGCGTGGCGCACGACTTCAACAATCTGCTGCAGGGCATTCTCGGTTTCGGCGAGATCATGCAATCCAAGCTCGACCAAGACGATCCCTTGTCGACATACCTGATCGAAATCCTGAAAGCCGCCCAAAGCGCGGCGGATCTGACCAGGCAGCTTCTCGCCTTTTCGCGCAAGCAGATCATCACGCCCAAGCTTATCGATCTCAACAAAATCATCGCGGGATCAAAAAAGATGTTAACCCGGCTGATCGGCGAGGACATCGACTCTACGTTCATTCCCGCGCCCAACCTTTGGAAAACAAAAGCCGACCCCATTCAGATCGATCAGATCCTGGTGAATCTGGCGGTGAACTCCCGCGACGCCATGCCCGAAGGAGGCAAGCTGACCATCGAAACCGCCAACATCGTCATGGGTGAAGAATATTGCCGCAACCACGCCGGCGCCATCCCGGGCGAGTTCGTCATGATGGCCGTGAGCGATACCGGCATCGGCATGGAAAAAGAGACTCAGGAAAGAATCTTCGAGCCGTTCTTCACCACGAAGGAATTGGGGAAAGGCACCGGCCTCGGTTTGTCGATGGTGTACGGGATCGTCCAACAACACGGCGGCTTTATTTATGTATATTCCGAACCCAATGGTGGTACGACCTTCAAAATCTACTTCCCGCGCATCCCCGAATTGACCGATGCGCCGTTCATCGAAAACAACGCCGATCCCGCTCCGGTCGACGGTACGGAAACCGTTCTGCTGGTTGAGGATCAGAATATCGTTCGGCAATTGGCCGGAGTGTTTCTGGAAAAGCACGGTTATCGCGTTTTAACCGCCGAAAACGGCATTGAGGCAATCGAAAAATGTGAGAATTACGATGGAGATATTCATCTTCTGCTAACCGACGTGGTCATGCCCAACATGAACGGCAAGGAGTTATTCACTTACTTGTCCCGCCGGCGACCGGACATCAAAGTCGTGTACTCGTCCGGCTACACCGACGATGCGATTGTGCATCACGGCATTTTGGAGGCCGGAACGTTCTTTTTGTCCAAGCCGTTTAAAATGGACGAAATGCTGCACAAGGTCCGCAAAGCGCTGGACACGGAAACCAACGCCGGCGAGCCCGCCAAGGCCGGCACGATCCTGTTGATCGACAGTGAAGAGCGAATGCACATCGTGGTCCAGGTTTTTCTCGGCGAGGAAAGATACGAAGTCATCGCCGTCGGCGCCGCCACCGACGGTCTGCAGTTGTTAAGGGAGAAACCCAATGAGATCGATGCGATTCTTCTGGGTCTTTCACTTCCCGATATGGACAGTGAGGAGGCGTTGGCGCGGATCCGGGAATTGCGTCCAGACATACCGATCATCGTCGTCGGCGAATTGGGGAAGGATGCCAATACGCAAAAATCGGAACGATTTGGGCAAGCCGCTTTTCTTTCCAAACCGTTTACCCGCATTGACTTGTTGGGCGCGGTAAAGAAAGCGTTGCCGAAAAAACAGTTCCATGGAGGTGTCTCATGGCCAGAATTCTCGTAGTGGACGATGAAGCAAGCGTCCGAGAAATTTTCGCCCATTTCCTGACTGAGGAAGGTCATGATGTCGTCGTGGCGAAAGACGGCATGGAGGCTTTGCACTGTTTTCAGAACACACCTTTCGACGTCATCGTCAGCGACATTCGCATGCCCAACCTGTCGGGAACGGAGTTGCATTCACTCATCAACCAGATGAAAAGCGATGTGCAGGTTATTCTCATTACCGGCGAGCCGACTGTGGAAACGGCCACCGCCGCCATCCGCGACCACGCCCTCGATTATCTGGTGAAACCGATAAAAAAGCATGAACTGTGTCAAAGCGTCGCCCGCGCCCTCACCGTGAAGCAGTTGCGTGAAGAAAAACGGCGAGTCGACGAGGAAAACGAACGCATTCGAGAACACCTGGAAAACCTGGTCAAGGAGCGCACGATTGATTTGGAACGATCGAATCAATCGTTGGTGCTCGAAGTGCAGGAACGGGAAAAGGCGCAGCAGGATCTTCGCCAATTGCTCGAGCGTTTAAAAGAAAATCTGGACGAAACGACCAATGCGCTGATCCTGGCCATCGAAAAACGCGATCCCTATACGGCCGGTCACCAGGAGCGGGTCGCGCGACTGGCGGTCACCATCGCCAAGAGGATGCAATTGCCGCAGGAGTCGATCGACACCATTCACACGGCGGCATCGATTCACGACGTGGGCAAAATTAAAATCCCCGCTGAAATTCTTTCCAAACCGGGATCGTTGGAAGAAGAGGAAATGGCCTTGATCCGAAAGCATCCCCGCGTCGGGTACGACATCGTCAATTCAATCCACTTTTTCGGTCCGGTCGCCAAGTGCGTCCGGCAGCATCACGAACGATGGAACGGCTCCGGTTATCCCGACGGTCTGCAGAGCGAACAAATTTTGCTGGAGGCGCAGATCATCGCCGTGTCTGATGTGGTCGAGGCGATGGCGCATCACCGGCCATATCGAGCGGCTTTGGGTTTGCCCGCGGCGCTATCGCACATAGCGAGCAACAAAGAGATTCTCTATCGGTCCGATGTGGCCGAGGTGTGCCGGGCCGTATTCGAAGACGGTTTTGCATTTTAATTCGATGGATTCAATTCGAGATCACAGGTGAAAAAGGTGTGAAGAATGCAGGTACTGATCGTTGACGACGAATTGAACGTGCGGCAGACATTTTATGAAATCATCAAAACGGCCGGTTACCATCCGCTGATCGCGAAAGACGGCATCGAAGCGCTGGAAATCCTGATGCGTGAAAAGAAGATCGCCGTGATCGTGTCGGACATGAAAATGCCGAAGATGACCGGCCTTGAACTGCTGATCAACGTCAAGACGATGAACCCGCAGATTGTTCGGATCATGCTGACGGCTTACGCCGAGTTGGAGATGGCGATTAATGCGGTCAACGAAGGGAGCATCTTCCGTTTTCTGACCAAGCCGATTTCCAAAAACAATTTGATCAAGGCGATCAACGCCGGTGTGGAACAATATCGGTTGATCATGGCCGAAAAGGAACTGATCGAAAAAACACTGCAAGGCAGCATCAAAACCCTCACCGACATTCTCAGTCTGAACGATCCGCGCGTTTTCGAACACGGCTCCGACGTGCGGGAATTGTCGCGCCGCCTGGCGACCTCACTCGGGATGAAAAAAACCTGGCAAATCGAATTGGCCGCGTTACTGTACCAAATCGGCGTGACGACTTTACCGACGGACCTGAAAGTAAAAATCCAAAACGACGAAGAGCTGTCCGCTCAGGAAAAACAGATGTTGCGCAATGTGCCGCAAATCAGCGCCCGTCTTCTTTCGCACATTCCCCGCCTGGAATCCGTCGCGGAAATCATCCGCTTTGCGGGCAAATCGTATGACGGATCGGGGCCGCCCAACGTTCCCCTCGCCAGCGAACAGATCCCGCTGGGCTCGCGCATCCTCCACATCCTGAACGATCTGATCGCTCTGGAGAAAAAGGGAAATCCATTTGAAGCGGCCCTGGGAATCATGGAGAAGCGAGAGGGCCGATACGACGAAAAACTGCTCTACACCATCCGCCAATACCGGCTTTCGCTCGCCTCTTGCTCGCGCGTCTATCGTTCGCAAGGACAGCCGGTTAGCTTTTCGGAATTGCAGGTCGGCGATTTGCTTTTGTCGGAAGTGGCCACCGTAAGCGGACAACTGTTGTTGGGGCCCGGCAGCGTGATCACCCAATCGCTTCTGGAAAAATTGCGCAACTATGCCGACCTCGGCGGCTTGCGCGAACCGATCAAAATCAAACGGCCGGAACAAACCACGGAAGAATAAGCGACGACCCAACGCATCTTCGGTCGCTTCAGAAAGCGTCTTTCGCCATCGACGTTATCCGACTAATTGCCGCGATGGAAAGTGACGATGCGGCGGCTGATCTTTTTCGTCGCGTGATACAACGCGGTGAACTCACGGAAATGAGCGTCGTAGACTTTCGCCGTTTGCGGTCGCGGCCGATACGTCGCGGCCACCTCGACGCGCCGCGGGATGTCCGCGATGCGAATCTTGCCCAACGCCGCCGCCGCGATGAACGCCGAACCGCGCACGTTGGCCTCGATCGGGTTTTTCACCTGGCGGATCGGCCGCTGCAGCACGTCGGCGAAGATCTGGCACCACACATTCGAATTGGCCCCGCCGCCGACCGCGGTGATCGCCTCGGTTTTACGGCCCAGGAAGCGCTCGACCGGGCGCAGAATCCACCGCGTATTGAGCGCGATTCCCTCGTACAACGCGCGCACCACATCGGCGCGCGTATGTTCCAGCGACAGATGATGCAGACCGGCGCGGATCGTCTGATCCTCGATCGGCGCGCGTTCGCCGTAAATCCACGGGGTGTAAATCAGGCCGTTGGCGCCCGGCGGCGCGGTTTCGACCAGGCGATCCAACCGCGCGAAAACGTCGTCCGGCGGCGGCCCGCTTTGCAGCGCGTCATCCGGGTACAGCAACTTGTTGACCGCGAAGTTCAGATTGCCGCAGGCGGTCGCCTGCAAGGCGGTCATCAGGTAGCGGCCGGGAACCGCGCAGGGCAGCGAGGCGATCGCCGACAGCACGTCGGTCTTTTTATAAGGCACGTGCGCGCCGAGCCAACTGGAGGTGCCCAGGTACAGATGGACGTCGCCGTCGGCCACCGCGCCCGATCCCACCGCGGCCGCCGTGGTGTCGATCGACCCGGCGATCACCGGAGTCGTCGGCAGAAGTTTCAAGGTCTTCGCCGCCTCGGGAAGAAGATTTCCCAACACCGTGGTGCACGGCGCCGGCGCGGGAATTTTTCGCTCGGGGATGCCGATCATCCGGCATAGACCGGCGTCGATGGCGATGCGCGCCGGGTCGCGGTTGTCGGTGATCCACGAGGTCATCAGCGAATCGACCGTGGAAACCAGGCGGCCGGTGAGCTTGAAATTCAGGTAATCCAATACGTTCAAAAACTTGTCGGTGCGCCGGTAGATGTCGGACCAGCGGTACTTGATGAACAGCATGTGCCCGACCGGGTCCTTGCCGGTGAGCGACGGCGCGCCGCCGGTCAGGCGAATGAAGCGGGCGATCTTGTGTGGCGCGAAGCCGGCCACGTTGACGCGACCGCCCAGGCGTTTTTGCACGTAGGGCGCGCCGCGGGTGTCCATCCACAAAATCGCGTTGGACAACGGCTGCCCCTGCGCGTCGACCGGCAGCGTGCCTTCGCCCTGCGTGTTGGCGCACACGGCGATGACCTGCTCCGGTTTCACCTCGCGTCGTTTCATCAGCGCGCCGCAGGACGCGGTCAGCGCGTTCCACCACGCGGCCGGATCCTGTTCGGCGCCGCCGCCGGCCGGCAGGAACGTTTCCACCGGGCTGAATTCCCACGCGCGCACGTTGCCGAACAGATCAACCAACGCCGCTTTGCAGCCGCTCGTACCCAGGTCGATCGCCAGCACCAGCTCGGGCGCCGGTTCAGTCGTTTTCGCTTTGGCGCGGGCGGTTTTCGCGGAAGCGCTCATTCGTTTCTTTCTACCGGTTTTCAACGGTTTGTTTCGAATATTTTCGCAAATAATATTGGTGCATCACGTGCGCCTCGAAAATGTTGATGCTTTTCGCTCCGCCCAGGAACTCGCCCTCGATGAAGGCCTTGCACGTTTTTTCCAGCACCAGGCAGGCGGCGAAAGCGTCGTCGAGCGTCGCGCCGACGCACACCGCGCCGTGGTTGGCCATCAGCGCCGCGTTGCGTCCCTTGAGCGCCTTGATGGTTTTTTCCACAACCTTTTTGGTCGACGGCAGCGCGTAATCGGCCACGCGCACGGTCGGGCCGAGGAGCTGCACCTGATCATCGAGAATCGGCGGGATCTCGCGCCGCGCCGCCGCCACCACCGAGGCGTTGGTCTGATGGGTATGAATCACCCCGCCCACGTCCGGCCGCGTGCGGTAAATCTCCGCGTGCAATTTGTATTCGGACGAGGGTTTGATACTCCCCTCGTGTTTGCCGGTTTTGAGATCCACGACGACCATCTCTTCCGGCGTGAGTTCCTCGTAGCTGCGCCCGCTCGGGGTGATGACGAAGCGGCGCTCGTCCAGCCGGCAACTGACGTTGCCCCACGTGCGCGCGACCAGTCCTTCGCGCAGCAGCCGCAGGCCGCCGTCGCGCACCGATTGCCGCGCTTCTTTTTCGGCAAGAGCCATGATCGTTTCCTTTACGCTTCCACGTTTTTGAAAACGCGCTCGAAGCGGACCAGCGCGTCGTCGATGATTTCGTCGGTGCAGGCGGCGCTGGTGTACATCCGGCTCCCGGCCAGCGTCACCATGCCCTCGGCCATGTACGCCGCGCCCATCTCCTGCATCACCTGCGTTCGGGTGCTGACCTCTTTAAACAGCTTGTGAATCTTACTCAATTTCACGCTCAAGAGCATCACCCCGGTCGTTTCCAGATGGCAGATCGATCCCTGATTATACGCAACGTACGGCAGATTGTATTTGCGAATCAACGCCTGCAAACCCTGCGTCAAACGGTCGCCCGCGCGCCCGGCCACCGCCGGCGCGTTGGTGCGTTCCATTTCCATCAGCGTGAAATAGCCCGCCGCGCAACTGAGCGGATTGGCCGCCAGCGTGCCGCCAACGTGCACCTTCTTTTTGATCGCCTTGCCGCCGATGCCCCCGGCCAGCAACGCCATCAGATCGCGCCGCCCGCCCAATCCGCCGGCCGACGGGTAACCGCCGGTGACGGCTTTGCCGAAAACGGTCAGGTCCGGCTTTACATCGAAGTACCCCTGCGCGCCGCTCATGCCCAGGCGAAAACCGGTGACGACCTCGTCGAACACCAGCAACGCGCCGTATTGATCGCACAACTCGCGCACCTGGGCGTTGTAATCTTTATCGACCGGCCGCGTGCCGCTTTCCGGCCCGACCGGCTCGACCAACACCGCCGCGGTTCCGCCGTTCAGTTGGTTGAGCTGCAACCGCCGTTTCAGCGCCGGGATATCGTTGGGGAACACCTCGTGTGTACGCTGGAAGATATACCAGGGGATGCCGTGCGAGTTGAGGCTGCGGGTTCCCGGAATGCGCAAACCGTAAGAAAGCTGGTCGCTCCACCCGTGATAGGCGCCGCCGAGTTTGACGATATGCTTTTTGCCGGTCGCCACGCGCGCCAGGCGGATCGCCGCCATGCAGCTTTCGGTGCCGCTGCCCAGCATCCGGAACATCTCGACACTGGGATAGCGGTCGGCGATGAACTTCGCCAGTTTCAATTCGTACTCGTGGAACAGCCCGGTGACCGGACCCGTCTTGCGCAGCAGTTGCTCGACCTGCTTGCGGACCGCCGGCGGGTTGCTGCCTAGAATGGTCGGACCACCGCCCTGCAGAAAATCGATGTAGCGGTTGCCGTCCAGGTCCCACAGATAGGCCCCTTCGGCCTTGGTGAACACCAGCGGAAACGGGTAACTGAACGCCAGATTGTGCTGCACGCCGCCGGGGATATACTCCTGCGCCTCGGTAATCATTGCCTTTGATTTGAAGCAGTGAGTCTCGTAGTGTTCCAGGTATGCGTTCAGCGCCTTTTTTTTCAGCCTGCGCACCGGCCGGCTGATCAGGCGGTCGATTTGCCGATAGACCTGTGCTGTGTCATGGTAGGTGGAAATTGCAAAGTCGGTGTGCGGTACGGATTGCGTAGCCATGGGCCGGTTTCTCCTTTTTTTTTCACGGTCGGGGTTGTCAATCGATCGAACACTGTATAATTATTAAACATTGTTCAGAGGAAAATTATGACTCAGGATTCCAGCACAAGTCAACCGACGATATCCGGAATTCGCCGCGAGCGAGAACGTGCCGAAATGACCGAGCGCATTATGAATGTCGCCCGCGATATGTTCGTCCGCGACGGCTTCGAGGCGGTAACCCTGCGCAAGCTCGCCAAGGCCATCGAATATTCCCCCGGCACCATCTACCAATATTTCAAAGACAAAAAGTCGCTGGTATTGGAGATCATCCGCCGCGATTCAGAGGATTTGCGACGGCACTTGCTCGAGTGCTCGCAATTAACCGACCCGGTGGAGCGCCTGATCGAAATGGCGCGACGTTATGCGAATTGGGGAATCAGGCATCCGAACCACTACCGTCTGATGCTGGCGCCGCCGCCGGCCTGGGCCGAACAGGACATCGAACTGCGCGCCCACGAGCGACCGCCGCTCGAGCAGGAGGCGTTGTTTCTGCTGCGTCTCATCGTCGCGGAGGGCATCCAAAACGGACTTTTCAAAGAAAAGCATACCGATCCCGGGCTGGTCGCCTCCACCTTGTGGGCCGGTATCCATGGCGCGATCATGTTGGAAATTTCGATGACGCCCAAAGATCGTGAATTGCTCGGCGTCGAAAACCGTTCGTTCGAACAGCGCTTCGACAAGATGATCGAGGTGTTTCTCGATGCGTTTTACCGGAACGCCCCCTCGTTGGACGAGTACCGCACTCCCTGATAAAAATGGCCCATCCATGATCAGCAAAGGGCCGGCATGTTTGACCTGACTTATTTTTCTTTCGTGGATCCGCCTTTCCGACTGGCGGGCGGGATCGTAAAAAATTAGCTGCTACCCCGAAACAAGCGCACGCTGTCGGCGAACTGAACCGTTGTTACTAATCGCAAAAACCCCAACTCGCAATTTTTTCAAAAGATAACGACGGAAGCAGAGGAGAATTTCCTCGCTTGGATTATTGCCTAAATAATCATTGATTCTCTTATGTTAGATCATATTCGAACAGTCGCCGAACACCGCAAGCAGACCTCTTCATCGGGATAGAAGTTTATGATCAAGGGGCGCCGGATTTCGGTCAATCCTCGTGGATTTGCAAAAGGTCTATCGTATTGCTAATGTGAACATGCCAAACACGCCAAGGTTTGGAGAGTATAATCCGATTGAGCAGATCGACTTCAGCCTCTCCATTGGATTGCTACTGCGAGTTGGGATGACAATAGATAAAGCGCATTCCACAAATGTCGAGCCGGCAGACCGACAAAGGAAACAAATGAGCGAAGAACGATCCAGCATCATTTTCGGCCCGGTGCCGTCGCGCCGGTTGGGCATGTCTCTGGGCGTGGACATCGTGCCGATGAAGGTCTGCTCCTACGATTGCGTCTATTGCGAAGTCGGCAAAACAACCAACCGCACCATCGAGCGGTTGGAATACGTGAAAGAGGAAGCCGTCGTTCGCGCCCTGGAGGAATATTTCGCCGAACGACATGAGGGGCGGCTCGACTACGTGACCTTCTCCGGTTCGGGCGAGCCGACGCTCAACAGCAAAATCGGCGCGCTGATTCGCCGCTTGAAACAACTGACCGATACGCCGGTCGCCGTGCTCACCAACGGTTCCCTACTTTACCGGCAGGACGTGCAAGACGATCTGCTTGGCGCGGATCTGGTGATTCCCTCGCTCGACGCCGTCGACCAGCAGACGTTTTTGCGGGTCAATCAGCCGGACGCCTCGCTGCAAGTTACGAAAGTCCTCTGGGGTATCCAACAATTCCGTCACCGGTTTGCCGGCGAGATGTGGCTGGAAATTTTGCTGGTCAAAGGCGTCAACGATCATCCGCCGCACATAAAGGCGCTGACGGAAGCCGCGCTTTGGATCAACCCGACGAAAATCCAACTGACGACCGTCGTGCGCCCGTCCGGGCACGGCTTCGCCCCGGCGTTGTCCGACGAAGAGTTGCAGAACATCGCCGGCCAATTCAAGGGACAGGTCGAAGTCATCGGTCGCTTCAACCGGCGCGATAATCCGGCGTACGGCGAAAACAAATGCGAGCGGATCGAAGCCATGCTCAGGATTCGACCGATGACCTTGGACGACATCGCCGCAACGACCGGAATGCATCGCAACGAGGTTTTAAAATATCTCGATCAATTGCGAATCGACCATGTCGTGAAAAACGAATCGTTTGACGGCAACACGTTTTATACGATCGACAGAAACTAACAGAGCGAAGCGGAGGGCTTTTTTATCGATCGGACAATTCATTGTCGATAATCGACAGTAAAACGAATACGCAACCTCAAATTAACCGAAGGAGAGATGCCAAATGGAAAAAAAGAAATTCGATATCGTGGTGATCGGAGGCAGCGCGGCCGGCCTGACCGCGGCCATCACCGCTCATCGTCATCACCCGGAGAAAAAGGTTGCCTTGATCCGTAAGGAAGAGAAAGTTCTGATTCCATGCGGTATCCCTTACATCTTCGGCACGGTCGGGACTCCCGACAAGAACTTGATCCCGGACGGTATTCTCGCCAACAACGACATCGAGCTGGTCCTTGAGGAAACAACCGGTTTCGACGTCGATCGCCGAACCGTTCATCTCGCAAGCGGAAACGAAATCGAGTACGACCGTCTGATCGTCGCCACCGGTTCCTTGCCGGCCATGCCGCCCATTCCCGGTTTCGAGAAACAGAACATCTGGGCCGTCCAAAAAGACATCCCCATGCTGCAGGACCTGCTGGCGAAGTTGAAAGACGTGAAGGACCTGATCATCATCGGCGGCGGTTTCATCGGGGTGGAATTCGCCGACGAATGCAAAAAGCTGGGCGTGGCTAACGTGACCATCGTGGAATTGCTGCCCCACTGCCTGATGCTTTCCTTCGACGAGGATTTTGCCGTCGCGGCCGAAGAGGTGCTGACCAAACGCGGCATCAACCTGCGCACCGGCGTCAAGGTCGAAGCCTTCGTCGGCGGCGACGCGGTGGAGAAAGTCAAACTGAGCACCGGCGAGGAACTCAACGCCGACGCCGTCATTATGGGTATCGGCGCGGTCGCCAACATCAAGATCGCCAAGGAATCGGGATTGAAGCTCGGGGCCACCGGCGCGATCGAAGTCAATCGCTACATGACAACCTCCAATCCGAACGTGTTTGCCTGTGGCGATTGCGCCGAGAAAATCACCTTCTTCGGCGGCCGCCCCTCGCCGCTCAAACTGGCGTCCATCGCGACGTCCGAAGCCCGCATCGCCGGCGCCAACCTGTTCGGCATTCGCCGTGAAAACATCGGCACGATCGGCGTGTGGTCGACCCGGGTCGGCGATTTCGCGCTGGCCTGCGCCGGCCTGACGAAAGAGATGGCGCTCAAGGCCGGCTACGACATCGTGATCGGCGCGGCGGAAGGGCCCAACCGGCACCCCGGCGGCATGCCCGGCGCACAGCCAATCAAAGTCAAACTCATTTTCGAACGACGCACCGGCATTTTGCTGGGCGGGCAATTGATGGGCGGCGAAGCCTGCGGCGAAATCGTGAACATCATCAGCGCCTGCATCCAGAAGCGCATGACCTTCGACGATATCGCCACCTTCCAGATCGGCACCCATCCGGCGCTGACCGCCTCGCCGATCGCCTATCAACTGGTCAATGCGGCCGAAAGCGCGCAAATGCAAACGAGCAATCGATAAGGGGGCGGAGAATATGGCTAAGATTTTACTGATCGACGACGATCCCGATTTCATCCTTGTTCATTCGCAGATTCTGATAGCGGAAGGGTTCGAGGTGGTTACCGCCGAAGACGGGAACGAAGGCCTGGCGAAACTGAAAGCGGAAACGCCCGATTTGGTGGTCTTGGATGTCATGATGACCACGGAAACCGAAGGATTCGAAGTCGCCCGGAAAATCCGCGAGGAACTGAATCTGGTCAAGCTGCCGATCATCATGCTCAGCAGCTTTCACGAGGTGAAGAAGGTGCCGTATCGCATTGCGCCGAACAACACCTGGCTGCCCGTCGACCTGTGGCTGGACAAGCCCATCCAGCCGCAAGCATTCATTGAAAAAGTGCGGGCGGCCTTGAGTGAAACGCCTCAGCAGATCGGCTGAAGCCCGCAGCGACAACCAGGAGAAAATCAAACCTCATAACGTTGACATACCCCGTCGCCTACGGCGGGGTTTGTCAACGAGCCGCGAATTGGCTTGATTAATATTGCTTATTAGCCTCACATAAACGAAGGCAAGAACTCGCAGTATCCGGGAACGGTCCGACAAGCACAGGTAAAATTTCATGATCACGCAATGGGACGACGATTACCAACGAACGAAGGCCATTGTCAAAAATGGGAAGAAACTGTCGTCGCCGTTTGCCGAGTTGGCGAACTGGATATCCGCCAAGTTTCAAGTGAACGTTCTGAACATCGAGTATGAACTCGTGGAACCGGATGACACGCCACGGTTGATGGTCATCCTGGAAACTCAAGACGAGCAGGCCAAATTTCAAAACGGGGTACATGGCAACTACCTTGTGATCCACCAGAAGGCGATCGCCGAACAATTCGGCAAACTGCTTCGAGAACAAGGGCGCCATGAATTTAATCTGGATCGGTTGTTTGTCGCCTTCTCCAACTTCGCGGAAGTGGCCCGGATGGAGGCCAACAGCAACATTCCGGACAACGAAATCAAGCAACTAAAAAAAGCGCTAAGCAACGACGAACTGTGGGAGATTTCACGATCCTTCCACACCGTCACGTTCTTTTTTTACACCGACGAGCAAGTGCGCAAGGCCGAGCGCAAAGGATTGCGAAAGACGTATGCGGCAAAGTACTACGAAATACTAAAACGATACGATGAATTCGGTTATTTTACCGCTGAGAACCTGCTCTTGTTTTTCGATTCCAAAGAGAACTTCGACAACAATTATCAGAGCAACTGGTTTTACTATTACCGGTAGTAAAGACGGTTTTGTCTTTTCATGCAAAATTCCTCGCCCGGATCGCTCCGCAACACCAAAGACGGAATCGGGCGACAATATTCCTGTATGTTCAGATTTGTCTCTGAACTTGTCGCCCTCTTTTCCAAAGCCGGTCAAACTCATCTTTGAAGACCGTATAATATTTTGTTTTGCTCCCGGAAATCTCAAAAGCCGGGCTCTTGGACCCGCCGACAAATGTCATGTAACAGGTAGCAAACATTCTTTCTTCTGCAATAATAACCGACATATTGATCATGTCAGCGTCAACAAGTTTTATTTCCACGGCATTATTGGATGCCTTATCCTGCAATTCCCCAAGGAAATTCAGGGCAGAGTCGCCATCAGCTTTCATCCGTCCGGTGTCACATCCATCCTCCATGATATTTCGAGTTTTCAAACTGTCGCAATCCGGATCGGCAATAATGATTTTTATTTTTAAATCACTTTCCGTTTTTAAACGTGATTCGATCATTTTTTCGAATTTACTTGATCCGCTGAACCAAGGCGACCTTAGATTGAAACCGGCCATTTCAATGTTTTTCGCTTTTGAAAGCGCATCAATTACTCTTTTATTATTTAGTTCTTCCCGCCTGGCAACGGCAACAATTATACCTTCGTTCGATCCGTAGTGAAAATTTGTTACACCGCGACGAAAAATAATAAACAGACTCATACACAGGGCGAGCCCAAGTGCGATAGACAACCAATGTTTATTGAGTAACTCGCTTATCGGAGATCCCCAATATGTTGCCGCTCCGAGGATAAAGGTAATGAATATTTTAAACACATCCCACAAAAGTGCAGGCAACGATTTTTCCAGATAGCTCAATCTTCTTTCCGAATCGTTCATTCTCCGACCCTCACCTATTTATGTCACGTCCGCATTATCATATAATAACATATTCCGTGATAAATTCATTGTTTTTAGCAAGTTGGGAATATTGTCAATCCTTTTTGGAAGAGCAATTGATCGTTTGTCGATAGTAGGAATTTTATTCAAAGAAAAAATGAACGTTTCAATTTCCTTCAACGTATGAGCACTGAACGAAGGGGATGGAAGATCCAGTTTGCGAAGGTCCTTGTCGACAAATGTTCTTTTATATTTGCCGTTGATAAATCGTACCGAGACAACAGAATCAAAGGCGCTTATCGCCGGGTGGAGATCTTTGTCGTATCGGTCCCCGATAAGTAAAAGGCCGGCATTTTCAAAACCATTTATTGTAGCCTTATTCACTCGATCAATGCTGCGGAAAAACCTATCGCGTCGATTTGGCGGAAGAAGCAACGTCGTGAGCATCTTAATATAGAAATCCGATGATTTGACGGAAAAATTGTATATTTCATTATAAATATACTCTATTTCACTCCTCGTGTGAATCGCATCATCACCATCGTTTTCCTTTTTATCCAGTTTAATTGCTTCGTCCCAGAGATCGTTGAGAAGCGTTTCAGAATTGCAGCAATCGCCAGTAACATACAAATTATAGGAATCAGGTGTAATCGGAATATATTTCATTTTGTCTTTTTGTATTTTGCCATTTCCTTCGGAAATAATATTTATTTCAAATTTATTCTTTTCAAGTGCACTCAGTAACTCAATCGTGCCGGGTATTTCCCATGATTTTGAAAAAAGACAAGTGGAAAAAGCGCTCGACGCCTCGTCAATCAATCCTCTCCATTTGTTTTCGTCAAGTGTGCCGTATACATCATTCGTCAGGTGCTCCAGACCACATTTGGACATCTCGTTAATAACTTGTTTGCGGGTATTCCATCGCGCCCCAAAAGGATTGACGTCGGAAGGATTGGCACTATCGACACGTTTCAATATCTCAATGAAATTTTTTCGCCGTTCCTTATAATAATTGTTTTTAAAAAATAAAATTGCAAATGCGAAGATCTCCTGTGCCGTCCAGTCTTTTCGAAAATTGGGGAACTGGAGATCCGAAATAATGTCTCCATAGGTTGAAAGAACGGAATCGACGAAATTCGTGGCAGGTTTTGAAAAACTAACATCGATTCGACGCAATCCTTCTTCGGTCGCCATTTTTCGCGCGTTGGTATAATCAAACAACGTTAAGTCCAAATCAACGAATGCCAATCGCCTCATTGAGGAGCACCTTGTGAATGAGTGTTATTATTGCCGGCCAAATCCGATATTAATTTTATTACTTCCTCAATTTGTTGACGTTGCGGCAAACCCTCACAATTAATCGTCGATATCTCGACCCCCTGCTTCCTCATTTTATCAAGAGAACTACTATTATAGAAACTATCAATGTGATGTTTTTCCGGCTTGAGCGCAATTACGTGAGTTACAGCTGATTGAACAGTATCTGTTGCTTGTTCGGGCAATATATATCGCTCCAAGGTGGAATAGACGTCAAATGGAGTCATACCAATAAGCTCGGCGTCGCGAAAAGGATTCAATAGCAGAACTTTTGGTATACTTCTGTTTACTACCGCTTCAGACACGTCATCTACCAGAAAGGCCGGTAGAATGCTCGTATAAAAACTTCCCCAGGAATAAATTATTACCGACGCGGAGTTAATCGATTCCAGTGCATGTGGAAACGGAACCGCGCGAGCGTACTGAGCATAATTTTTGTCGGATCTATATAGTTGAATTTTGTCAATCGGTGATTCAATAGGGCGCTTTTGATCGGTCAATGTACTTTGTCCCAGAACTTTTCGCCCATTTTTCAACACTGCCCCAAGGTGGGCGCCATTCGTTGTTATTGGAACGACTTCACCACAAGCGCCAATTATTTTATGAGCCCAGTTTAATACATTTTCCCAATTACGCTCTAAAAGATAACGCCCAATAAGAATAAAATTACCGATTGATCCGTTTCTCCAGTCGAATTGTTTTGGTATGTTTGTTAATAATGCATCTAATGATAATGTAATTTCATGCAATATTTCGGCTGGAACATCTGAGGGCAATTCACTGTTTCCGGAAGCCAGGCTCTCTACAGTGTTTTTAAGAACAACTTGTGGTTTATTTTCGGATAGTCGTTTGCGAAATAGGGTAAGTATATTTTTGCTGTGTTGTGAGCCATGACCTCCAATAGCACATAGTCTATTTCGAATATCGCCAATAGCGATACAATTAAACGCCTCACGGAGAAATCGGCTACTGCCCCCATTATCAAATGCCGAAATTATGTGAGTCGAGAATAAACCTTTCTCCGCTAACGTTGAAGCCAGCGAATTCAGCGCAGATCCACCAGAAATAAAGACTAAACCTGTTGGTTTACCCATTAATGATTTTCCAAGCCTTAGGTTTAAGTTGTAAGTAAAATTACATTATTTATAAAATACTGTAAAGTTTATTCCCGTTTAACAACTTCACCCGGCGTTGTCGTCGATTTTTATTGCAATACTCGGCCGGATTGCAAACCAATTGCCTGAAAATCATTTTATTTGTCACGATAATGCGTGGTTATTATGACGTTCTTCGCAACATCTGCATCAATTTACATTTTCACCCATTCCGACAACTCCATATATATTTTTTTCTCCTTAAACTCCGCGAACCAGGATTCACATAATAACTGTAACGGCAACTTAAGAGCGGGCAAAGGATCGGCTCCAGGCGTCATATCTTTGGATTCGATTTTGAGCCATTGTAAAAGCTCGTCCAATCCGGAAATTTGATCGTTTTCAATATGTGAGCGTAACGTATTAATAATTCTTTCATCGAAATCCATTTTATAACGCAGGTCGATAATATCGGGTAATTGCAACGCAACGTCGCTAAGGGACATGTCGATTTTGCCCAACAAATCATTATAAATATTTAAAGATATACGACTTGTGTTTTTCCGAACTTCCGTTAACAGTGCGGTTCCTTTCAGATGGGCAAATTCTTTTTTGGGAAGAAGTTGGCAATAAAACTTCAGCTTTGGCTCCGTCCCCGAAGGTCTAATCGTAATAACATAATTATCGGTGAAATACTGTATAACATCTCGAGAAAGCTCGTCCGTGTAGCTTTTCATTTTCCCAAATTTTTCTTCATCCCAATAATCATTAATCTTATTGATGGCTTCGCCCGCAATTCGTTCCGGTGGAGACGTTCGAAGCGATTTCATAATTGCATTTTTCTGATGCATGCCTTCCGAGCCGGTCATAACAATCGAGCGATTTACCGAATCAAATCCTCCGATATTTTCAAGAATCTCATTGTAATAATCCAATAGATTTTTTCCTTCGCTTTCAACAAGCTGATGCAGAGCCGCCAGATACATGCACGCCGGAACCGCATCTTTGTCTCGAATTCTCGGATCGACAATAATGCCGTGACTTTCCTCCGCGGCAATTACCAACTCCATGTTCGACAAATTACTGTAGTCGGAATCTATCTCGATTTTTTTCAGAATATCAGCCACGTACTTGAAGCCGACCAGAAGATCGTCGATCAAATAGGAATCACCGGCCTGGTCCACGATCTTTTTCAACGTTTTCGTCGTTACCAATGTTTCCAGAACCAATCCTCTACGATGTGGCCCCCGCGGATCCAACATGAGGTAATAACATAATACTGTAGCGATTTGATTCCCATCAAAATGGTACCAAGACCCGTCTTTCAGTTTTATTTCCAATCCGACACGATCCGCATCCGGATCGCTCGACAATACAATTCGGGAGTTATTTTCATCAGCATATATCCGAGCCGGTTCTGTTGATTGCGGGACTTCCGGATTTGGCGTTCGAAAAGGAAGTACCGTAAAAGCACCATCAGGTCCCTGATCCGGCGGGACAATGACCGGGAATTTTAAATTCGTCAGAACCTTACCCACAGTTGTAAGCCCACAGCCGCAAAGAGGGGTAAACGTAACGATCGATTCACCATTAGGTGACACAATATCACCATATAGCTTCACGTAATTTTCGATGTATTCATCGTGCAACTCGCTGGGAATTGGACGCACTAACCCACTTGCCACAATTTCGGAAAAATCGATGGTCTTTACGCTGCTTGCCTCTTGCATGATCGTAGCCAATTTCTGATCAAGAGGAGGCACCGGTTGACTGCCGAATTCGTCGTATACTTTGACTCCGTTGTCGTCCGGATGGTTATGTGAGGCTGAAATATTAATGCCGCCAATGGCGTCGAGTTTTCCAATCAAAAATGAAAGTTCGGGCGTGCTGAGTAACGCATTGTCGCTTTCCGGCTGTTCAAAATAGGTAATAATCCCATTTGCAGCATATATTTCGCAGGCAAGTTTGCCTAATGATCTCGAGGACACACCCAACAACGGATGTTCTTTCCCTAAAAAATTATAGACTCCGGTAAGGTCGTAAAAAGTCCGCACGTCATTTGCAACAATCACTTTAAGATCACTGCGTTCAGGGAACTGAGATTTAATATAGTTACAATGCCCTTGCACAGTCATCGCCAATACCGTTGGATTGAATCGATTGGGTCCATACCCAACTCTTCCGCGCCTTCCACCGGTGCCAAACGGAAGTTCCGTTCGGAAAACGTCGAAAAGAAGTTCTATATGTATTGGATCCAGATGATTGGCGATAATATGAGAATGTGAATATGGAATAACTCCTGAAAGCCAGTGTTCGAGCCTATTGGCGGCTTCAAGGCCGTTCTCATGATACTTTTCTATAAGTATTTCTTTAATAGGCAAAAACCGGCTGTGAAATTCTTCCGTTTGAATACTCTTATGCGAACGATTTGTCATCTAACACTCCACAGTAATAACTCGCGACTACGTTATATTTTCTAATTTTTTTCGTTTTTTTGTCAACCCTTCTCAATCCAGGATCATAATCCTTGATTCGCGAATATGAAGTAACAACCATATATTTTTTTCGGCGCGCATCTGACGGAATTTCCGGCTCGACTTAGTGAACGGCCGGGATTGCAGGGGAGTGATTTCGACTTCGGGAAAGGCATTGTCCTGATCCGGCGCACGAACCAGTGCAAGGCCGGAAGAACAATCATTAAAAGTGTCTGCCCCCGATGGCGGGGACCGTCGCCATACCCTAATAGACCTTTCCATCATGATATGGACAAAGCCCGGCTCGGTGATATGGTACAATGGATTGATTTATTCTTCGGGAGATAATGTTTCTTGCGTCTCGTCAAAGAAAAATTCCTGCCTTATGCACTGTTGATTGCTTTTACGATGTTGCATGCAGCCGGGCTTGTTTTCGATCTGGCGCCCGATCTTCCGGATTACAATGACGGCAACCTGCACATCGTCATTTCCCAGGCGATCGTCGAAAGAGCCGAGGCGCTCGAAAACCCGATCGACTTCTGGCTGCCGCACTTCGCCGGCGGCTTTCCCCTGCTCCACCATTATCAGTTTTTTCCGCACCTGACGGTCGCCCTGGTTTATTTCCTGCTTTTCACCGCCGTCCCGGTATCGACCATTTACCATCTGTTGGTTGTGTTGTTGCTGCTCGCCCAGCCATGGGTGGTTTTCCTTTCCCTGAAACGGATGGGGTCTTCGCAGTGGACGTGCGTTTTTGCGGCGTTGCTGTCATTGGCCGCGCTGGACGGCGACGGTTACGGGCACGGGCTCGCGTCGTACCTGCGCTCCGGGCACGGATTGTACACGCAGCTTTTCGCCATGACCTTTTTTCTGCCTTTCATTGCATCAGTCCATCGCCTGCTGGCCGGGGAAAAGGAAGGGTACTTCAAACCGGTACTGTTCGGAGCGCTGCTGGGGCTTTCCCACATTTTTGCGCTCTACCTTGCCTTGTGCGTCGCCGGCGTCCTTTGGTTGATCAACCTCCGACCGGCAACATGGTTGCGCGTTTCCCGGCGCTTCTGGGTGTCGGTTGTTTTGATTCTCGTCTGTCTGGCTTTTTTTCTCGTGCCGCTCGCCCTGGATAGCGGATACCACGCCAACAGCCCCTACGAGCACAGTTATAAGCTCGATTCCTTCGGCGCCGGCGTGGTGCTGGACCGGCTGTTCACCGGGCAGTTGCTCGACAACGGCCGCTTGCCGATGCTGTCGCTGTTGTGCCTGGCCGGATTTCTGCTCTGCCTGCAAAAAAGAAACAAGCACAACCTGGCCATCGCCGCCGGATTCATCGTGAGCCTGTTGCTCTATTTCGGGCGGCCGACCTGGGGCGCGCTGCTCAAACTGCTGCCGCTGTCGGGCGACCTCCACTTTCATCGTTTCATCATCGGCGTGCACGTTTTCGGCATTGCGCTGGCCGGGATCGCGTTGGCGCAACTGGTTGAAATAGGGAAATCGTCGCAGCGCAAAATTTCGCACGCCGCGGCGATCGCCGTGGTCGTCCTTTCGTTGGGCCTGATCTACCAAGGGCAAGCCGCCTTCATCGTCAAAAACGCCAAATCCGTCAAAGAGATGAGCCGGGAATTCCGCGCGGAAAAACCCGTTCTGGATAAATTGATCGCCAAACTTCCGCAGGATCGTTCCCGCAGTTACGCCGGACTCCGGGCGGGCTGGGGCGGCAAGTATGCGTTCGGCAACGTCCCGGTCTACAACCTACTGGCCTTGGCGGATGTGCCCGCGATCAGCTACCTGGCTTTCGGCTGGTCCTTGGCCGGCGACTTCTCCGTGCAGATAAACGAAAGGCGCTACGCCCATCTGAATCTTTTCAACATCGGCTCGATCATGAGTTGGCGGGACGACGAATACTGGCGCGGCGTCGCCACTCTGTCGGACATTGTCGGCAATCACGCCATCTACCGGGTAGCCACGGCGGGCTGGTTCGAACTCGTCCAGGCGCAGTTTGCGGCCAAGGCGGACAAGCGCAGTTATTGGGATATAACAACCCAGTGGATGAAAAGCGGGCTGCTCGAAAAGCGACAGTACCTTCGCTACGACTTTGACCATCTCCCCATCCTTCGCCCGGGCGAGCGGATGATCGAACCCGACTTTGCGCAGGTCGAAATCGGCGAAACGCCCTACCCTTATTTCGGCGCGGTGCTGGAGCAGAAACGCCTGGCCGCCGGCGATTTCGTGGCGAAGGTGCGCGCCGACGCGCCTTGCTATCTGTTGCTCAAATGCACCTATCACCCGGGGTGGATCGCCACGGTCAACGGCCGGCGGATCCGGCCGGTCATGCTGACCCCGGCGTTTGTCGGCGTCGCAATCGACGAGGGCACGTGGGACGTGAGGTTGAAATACGCGGCGCCTGTCTACAAAACGCCTTTGCTTCTGATCGGGATCTTTTTGCTCGCGTTTTTGTGGTATCGCGAACGAGGTGAGAGGACGTGAACGCTCCTGAAAAAAATCTTCGCCGGGAGGCGTTGTATTTGTTCATCGCCGTGGCAATTGCGCTTGCAGCCGCGGGGCGTTCGCTCTGGCAAGGCGGGATTCCGGCGGGACACGACGCGCTGGAATATCCCGTTCGCCTCGCCGAATTCATGATGAACCTCAAAGCGGGAATTCTGTTCCCCGCCTGGGCGCCCGACCTGAGCGACGGATACGGGCAGCCATTTTTCATCTTCAACCCGCCGATGTCCTATTACCTCGCCGCGATTTTCAATTTCCTCGGCTTCTCCCTGGCCGCTTCGTGGAACGCGATGGCGCTGGCGACGCTTTGTATGATGGCGGTGTTCATGTACCTGTTCGCCCGTGAATATTACCCGGGCAGAGGCGCGCTGCTGGCCTCGGCGTTGTATGTCTGTGCCCCCTACACGCTCTGCGAAATCTACGTGCGCTCGGCACTGGCGGAATTTCTGGCCATGGCCTGGCTGCCGCTTTGTTTTCTGGCCGCAAAGAAAACGGTGGAAAACCGCAAGACGCGTTTTGCCGCCTTGCTTTCCATCAGCACCATGCTTTTGCTGCTGACCCATAACCCGGCGGCGTTGATCTGTGTGCCCTTCCTCGCTTTGTACGTGATCTATCTGTCGGTAGCGAACAAAACATGGCGCGGCCTTTTCCGCTCAGCCGGGGCCGGTCTGGCCGGCATCGGACTCTCGGCCTATTTTCTTCTGCCCGTCTTTTTCGAAAAGCACCTGATTCAGGTCGAGCAGTTGCGCAGCGACTCGGTCCTCGAATACGCCAACCACTTCCTTTATGCGTCGCAGTGGATCGTCCCCAATTGGCAATACGGGCTGTCGGTCCCCGGCATCAACGACGGCATGCCCTTCCAGATCGGGATCGTTCACCTGATCGCCATCGGCTGCGCCGTGATCGGACTTTTCCCGGCGCGTAAAAAACACCCGGCTATGTTTTCGGCATTCGTCTTTTTCGCCGCCGCCGCCCTGCTCAGCCTTTTCATGACCCATCACTTCTCCAAATTTATCTGGGACCGGATCGCCGCATTGCAATACATGCAGTTCCCCTGGCGCTTTCTGGTTTTCACCGCCTTTGGCGCGGCCATGCTGGGGGGAGCGGCGGTATTGCTGCTGGAGCGAGCGGGCGGCGCTTTTCCCGCGATCGCCTTTGCCGTTGCCCTGGTCGTGGTCCTGGCCTTTCCCCACGCCCGAGGCGCGAAATCGCTGACCTTGGACGACCACCGGTTTTCCGCCGGAAACATCGCCCGCCAGGGATTGAGCGCCACCACGCGGAGGGAGTACCGCCCCGCCGATGCGCCGGCGCGACTTCCCTTCCGACATTCCCTGATCGAACTACAGGACGCTCAGGTGAAAATCATCAGCCGGAAACCGAACGAACTGACGGCGCGCATCGAATCACCGGAAAGCGGTTGGGGGTTGATCAGGCAGTTTCATTTCCCCGGTTGGCGTCTTTGGATCAACGGCAAGCCCGCGGAATTGAAAGTCGACCGTGTGACCGGAGCGATGACGTTCCCGGTTCAGACCGGCGGCAACGATCTTCACCTGCGCTACGTCGGCACAAGGCTACAGCGAATCGGCAAGATGATCTCGCTCATTCTGGCCCTGTCGGGCTTCCTTTTCGTGATCGTTTTTAGGCTTCCCCGGCTTCGTTCCGTACGGACCGGCCGGGATCGATTATAAGCTCCTGTACTTACTAGTTGACCATCCTCACATACAGAGGCTTCTCTTCGGTCTCCATCTGAGGATTGGAAAGCAACTCTTCCTGCAATTCCAATTCTTCATCTTCCGGATACACCTCTTCCGCTGTATCGACATCGGTCACTGCGGTCATAATGCCGCAAACGACATAGGTGCGAACGTACAAGGTCTCGGTCGTACTGGTGTTGTAGAAGGTGCAATAGCCGCTTGTGTCGTTCATTACCCTGGCATTCAGCCGCAGGTACTCTTGGTCGCTATCAACATAACAACCCAGGGAAATGAGGCGCATGCCTGAGCTTGTATAAGCGCAGGTCTGGGTGTCCCGTTGATAGAGCGTTTCCGGGGCCAGGTAATATTCGTTGCTGCTGGATTTGTACCATTTCATGGTGGTGCCGCCGTCCGGGCCGCTCGGTCCGGATGGTCCGCTCGGACCGGAAACAGAATTCGCCGCACCGCTGGGGCCTGACGGGCCGGTCGCACCGGTCGGGCCGGTCGGTCCGGTGGGGCCGGTCGGTCCGGCGGGGCCGCTTTCGCCTGTGGAACCGGTTAAGCCGGTTGCTCCGGTCGGGCCGGTCGGACCGGCTGCTCCATCGGGTCCGGAAGGACCTTCAGGTCCCTGAAGAATGGCTCCGGCTTTTATTTCCATTCCGATGGCTACGGCCAGGGAAAGGACCAGAATCCCGACGACAAAAAGCAGAATCTTCGAATATTTCATCACATTCCTCCCCTGGCCTAATATTCGCCGTCAAGGTTGTCGATGGAACCGGTGTCTTCCTCGTCTCCGTCACCCTTGTATTCCTCGATGTTCATGCAGACGGCGGATGAGTATACCGTCTTTGATTCGGCGGAATCATTGACATAGATGCACCTGACGGATTGATCATAGATGCTTGTCGCGACCAGATAGACCCCATCCGGCTCATCAGGGACATAGCAATCGGCGCCGATGGCCATGTAACCGGTGGCGCAGGAATCGCTCCAGGCCAGGCGGTAAGAACCGGCCGTCACTGAATAGGACGCATAGCTCGTACGAGTAATCGTGGCCGCTCCATCAGGACCGGTGGGGCCGGAAGGACCGGACGGACCCGAGGGACCGCTTGCGCCCGTAGGACCAACCGGACCCAAGGAGCCCTCGGGGCCGGTTGCTCCCGTGGCGCCGGCTTCGCCGGTGGCTCCGGTGGGACCGGTAGCGCCGACCGCTCCGTCGGGGCCGGTCGGACCGGTATCGCCATCAGGACCGGTAACTCCCGAGGGGCCGGCGGCTCCGTCCTCCCCCTGCAGGGCGGTGGTTGCTTTATTATTTCCAGTGGCCGCCAGTGCAATTACGGCAGCTACCAGGACAATGAACAACAGTATGTAAATCTTTTTCATCAACGACTCTCCCTTTCTCGGCGTTTCTGCTCAGATTTACTCCCAAGAACCCATGCCGGCATCCTATTGACCCTCATCTTCGCTCGCCTCCACGCAAAGCGCGCTGGCAAAGATGTCATAGGATGTGCTCGCGGAATTGTTCATGTAGCTGCAGTAATATTTGTTTTCGTCCGGATCGGCGCCGATCTCGGCAATCAATATCTCCCCGGAAGCGGGTGAGGTATAGCAGCTTCCCTCTGTTACCCTATACCCGGCGGTGCAAGCGGGAGAATAAAGACCGACGTGGGATCCGGGGGAAACGGTGGTCGTCGAATAACTAGTCCGGTAGTAGTGGACCACATCGGAGGCGCCTGCCGGGCCGCTTGGCCCGGAAGGTCCGGTCGGGCCGTTGGGACCGGTGGGACCTGACACGCCGGAATTTCCAGCAGCACCTGTCGGGCCACTGGGGCCGCTGGGGCCGGTGTCGCCGGCAGGTCCGGTGGCGCCGGCAGTTCCTTCGGCGCCGGTAGGTCCGGCGGGGCCGGTGGAACCTTCGGGGCCGGTCGGGCCGGTTGCGCCCTCATTGCCCCGGGAGAATTCCAAATCCGCTTCGGCGGTCTCTTTCGTCGTGGTGGCCAGCGAAAGAGTGAACAACGTATCCCCGCCGTCGACCCAGGTCTCGAGGCTGGCGCATAACGTCGCCTCGAGTTCCGTAGCCGTTGCGCTGGCGATGGTCAAATCGCAGGTGTTCGCCGGGATCGTCTTGGAAGTCAAAGTGGCCGTCACCGAATCCAGATTTTCTCCGGTAACGATCAGTCCGTCATAAATACGCCCGGCTGTGGTGGATGAATTGCCGGTCACCGATGTGATCGACGGCGAAATGTCATCGTCGTCATCCGCGGAATCATCGTCGGACGTGTCGTCGTCGGATGTGTCGTCATCCGTGGTGTCATCGTCCGTGGTGTCGTCGTCCGTGGTGTCATCATCGGTAGTGTCGTCGTCATCATCCGTGGTGTCGTTGTCATCATCCGTGGAATCGTCGTCATCATCGGTGGTGTCGTCGTCCGTAGCGTCGTCGTTGTCATCGTCATCATCGTCTCCGCATGTACACCCAAGGGGCACGGAGAAAAGCGCAATCAGGATAAGAAAAAGAAAGAAGTTCTTACCGATTTCCTTCATTGCACTCCCATCCTTTCGTTGATTCGGGGGTTCACAATAAACGTTCCGCACCAAGCCCCCCGGGCGCGATACCCGGAAAAGCCACCCTTCGCCCTTGATATATCGTCAAATTCGAGATGCAATAACAAATTTTATGCATATCCCGCTCGACAATCCAACAGCAATTATTTGTAGGGGCAATAGCGGTAAATGTCATCTGTTTTTGAGGAGCGAAAACAGACTATGAGTTGGCGTCGAAATATTTATCTCATTCAGTGGATGGCCTACCGGGTATCTTTCTTGAGCCCGGGTTCTACCATCTCAAATACCAATTCGGGCTTTCCGAACGCCATACTCGACAAAAGCCCACTCTCCCTATCCCAGAACATTTCACATTACAGTAACCAACCATAAACCTTTGTTTCATTGAAATCAACCATGGTTACAATAATTAGGATACTCGTTTGAGACAGTCAATCAAATAACGATAACGTGCCAAGTAATCGCAATTATGGCCGAAGACGGCCCTATACGTCCCGACGTTCTATTCGATCCAGCGTGATGTGCGTGCCAGTCTGCCGTTCCCGGGATAATCAGACGCCGGATGCCATGGTCTTGACGTCGCCGCCGAAGTGGATAATCTTTTTGCAACGGTTTTTTCAACAGACAACAACTTGATGTTCGATTGGGGCGTCGCCGACGGTGCATGACAACGGCGGAAGATCCCTTCGGGAAAGGCGGCAAATCGTGAAACCCATTCGTATCGGCGTAATCGGTTGCGGAAAAATCGCACGTATCGCGCACCTGCCTCATTTCGCGGCAAATCCCAATTGTATTATCACCGCCGTGGCCGACCCGGACGTGAAATACCTCGCGGCCGCGCAACGCAAATACCGAGTACAGCATGCCTTCCGCGATCCCTCGGACCTGCTGCGCAACGGGCCGGTAGACGCGGTTGTCGTTTGCTCGCCCAACTGGGTGCATGCGGCGCAGGTTGTCGAAGCGGCGGAACGCGGACTGCATGTATTGTGCGAGAAGCCGCTGGCGACCAGTCTGGCCGACTGCGAGCGGATGACCGAGGCCTGCGCCAAGGCCGGCGTGACGCTTCAGGTCGCGCTCCAGAAAAGGTTCCACCCGGCGTTTCAACTGGCGCGCGAGATGATCGAGGCCGGTGAACTGGGCGAGGTCTTTCAGATCAGTGTCGACTGGAACCACTACATTCCTGATCTGGAAACGTCATGGCTTAAGAAAACCCTCGGCTTTCTTGAGCGACGCGGTTTGGACGTATTGAAGGACTGGGGCGCCTGGCGACTCAACGATCCGCGCGCCGGCGGCGGCGATTTTATGGATCACGGTCCGCATTACCTCGACCTTTTCCGCTTCCTGCTGGGCGATTTCGATCTCGTTTCAGCCGAAATGAAAAAGGTTTTCCCCTCACGCGTGCACGAGGACCACGCGCTGTGCACGGTGAGATTCAAGTCGGGCGCGCTCGGGCACATCGAGCGGACGCAGAACGTCGTGTCCCGACCCTATGGGCACGAAACCGGCGCCATTCATGGCACGCGCGGCTCACTGTACTTCGATTCCCCGCATGAATACTCCCTGGGGCATGTGCGCCTGTATCGCTACCGCATGCGCAACATCGTTCTGGACAGCCGTTCGCGCATTCGCGTGCCCAGCGGCAAGAAACACCGCTCCTATCAGAAACAGGCCGATCTTTTTGTGGCGAGACTGGCGGACCGAGGCTTGGATGAGGTCGGTTTTCCGGCGACGTGGGCGCCGACCGGCGAGGATGGCGTGCTGGCCGTCGAAGCGGTGCTGGCCGCCTATCTTTCCAGCCGTGAAGGCCGAAAAATATCCTTCCCCCTCACCGTCGAAGATCGCCGGCTTATCGAAGGCGAATGATCGGCCGTTGAAGGGTTACAACAAACACGCCCTACATGATAGTCTTCCCTTTGAAGAAGATGAAAGATTACTTTACGTTTGCCTAGGGGTGCGAAAAAGTGAAATCTATGAATCCCTATAATCACAAAACACGAATAACGGCCGCGACGCTCGGCACGTTGCTTGGTTTGGCCGGGTTCATCAACCATGGAATATTTGAGATCATGCAGGGCAATAAGCCGACCAACGGATTTTTCATCGAAGCGATCGGAGAAGCCCATAGATTCTGGACACACGGGACGGAAGGCGCCATTACCGTTATTCCCAATTTTTTACTAACAGGCATCGCTGTTTCGCTGGTCAGTCTGGCGATCATTGTCTGGTCTTGGAAATTCATTCATACAGAGCACGGGGCAACCGTGTTTCTTTTGCTTATGTTGGCCCTGACGCTGGTCGGCGGCGGCATCGGGCATATTGTATTATTTCTGCCGACCTGGGGTTATGCGACGCGGATCAACAAACCGTTATCGTGGTGGCGGAAGGTTTTGACGCCTACCGCGAGCAGCGTACTGGCGGCACTATGGAAGCCGATGCTGGTGCTGACAGCCCTATCCTGGATGACGGTAATGGAATTAGGGATATTTGGTTATTTTCCCGGGGTAACCGATCCGGACGTGCTTTTGAATATTACTTTCGGTTTCGTCCTGTTGACCGTTTTGCTTGCCAATGCAGCGTTTATCTGTTCCTTTGCTGGTGAACCGGATTTGTCATCCGAGTAGTCTCGCGCCACATAGTCCAGAGACGATGCGGCATGCCCACTTTTCACCCAAAGCGAAGAATGAGTCAGTCCGGAAGCTGTGCTCCGGCCTTTGATTTTTTCGCGCCCTTTCGTTTCCTTACGCTTTTCGCGAAAAATCGCGACGTTCTCCAGGCACAATTAAAATAAATCCGCGCGAACACTTTGGTTCACTCAACAACCGCAGCCGTCGTCATCATCATCATCATCGTCATCATCATCGTCGGCTGTGTCATCATCCGGCGTCACATCATCGTCGTCTGTATCGTCATCGGTCGTATCATCGTCGGATGTATCGTCGTCATCGTCGGTTGTATCATCGTCGGTTGTATCATCGTCGGTTGTATCATCGTCGGTTGTATCGTCATCGCCGTTTTCATCGCAGGTGTCGGTTTCTTCGTTGCAGGTTTGGGTTTCCGGATCGCACGGGTTTCCAGAGTGGATACAGGAGTCTGTGGTTTCATCGCATGATTCATTGCCATTGCAATACTGACCGTCGTCCTCGCAGGGGGCCTGGCCGGCAACGCAATCGTCGGTCTCGTCACAGACCTCTTCTCCATCACAGAAATCGCCGTTGTCGCAAACCGAATCGTCCGGAAGGTTGAGACAGCGGTCGTTTATCTCGTCGCACAAATCCTCGGTGCACGAAACGCCGTCGTTGCAATCAATCGCGGTTCCGGCCTGGCAGTCGTTGGTGGCATCACAGGTTTCTACGCCGTTGCACCAAACCCCATCATTGCAGTTGCCATCATTCGGAGTGAACTGGCAGTCATTGGTTGCATCGCAGGTGTCGTCGGTGCAACCCACACCGTCGTCACAATTGCCGTCGTTCGCGGTGTACTGGCAATCGTTGGTCGCGTCGCAGGTATCGTCGGTGCAACCCACGCCGTCGTCACAATTGCCGTCGTTGGTGGTGTATTGGCAGTCGTTGATCGCGTCGCAGGTATCGTCGGTGCAACCCACGCCGTCGTCGCAATTGCCGTCGTTCGGGGTGTATTGGCAATCTTCGGTTGCGCTACAGGTGTCGTCGGTGCAATCGACGCCGTCATCGCAAAGCGAATCGTCGGTCGTGTTAACGCATTGATCGTTGTCTTCATCGCAAGAATCATTGGTGCAATCAATACCATCGTCGCAGGTCAAAGCCGGACCGACATTGGTACAGACAGCCGATACGCAAACATCCGGTCCGTTACAGAACGTCCCGTCGTCGCAAGCCCCCCCGTCGTTGATCGTCCAACTCGTACGGGACACTTCCGGCTTGCAGACCATGCACGGCTCGCCGGGTTGGGCCGCCCCGGCTTCCACACAGGACTCGTCGATCAGGCAACTACCGGGTTGGGCTTGCATGATAAGATTATGAGCCGCTCTTGCCGCAACCTGCTGTACTCGCGCTATGCCGATTTCAATCGGGGAGTTGTAATAGGGTTGGGTGTCATCACCCAATTGGCCGGAATCGGTCGCCCCCATCCCGAACAACGCGCGATCCAAATTGACTCCGTTCTCGTATTCTTTGATGAAAAGTGTGTAGTTGGCGCCGGCGGCCACCGCAATGACGCCGGAAGCGACAATGGAAACCGGCGATGACGAATCGACGTTGTCCCCCGTGCCGAGCTGGCCGTATTCGTTGTCACCCATGGTGTAAAGCTCACCGTCGTCGGTCACGAAGGCGATGTGTGCATCTCCGACCGCCACAGCAACCACGTTCGGCACGTCAACCGTATGGGGAGTCGTTGCATCATCGACCAGCGGAATGGAAGGATCGCCGATTTGCCCATCGGTGTTTTTACCCATGACTTTCAGTGTTCCGTCATCCAGAATCAACGCGCTGTTGTTTTCCCCCGCGGCAACGGCAACGACGATTCCTCCGGCATCAATTTTGGCCGGCCAATTAACGTAGTAACGATGTCCCACCCCCAGCTGCCCATCGGTATTTTTACCCATGGCGTAAAGATCACCGGACGAACTTACAACCAAAGAGTGATTTTTCCCTGCGGCCACGGCGCGAATACCAAAACCGGGGCCAAACATTTGCTCCGGTGTATTACTGTCAGTGGCTAATTTCCCGAGCTGCCCGAATTGGTTTCTTCCCATCCCCCATAGACTACCGTCTTCTTTGACGAAAATGCTGTGGTTTTCGCCGGCAGCGACTTGGATTACTCCCTGGGAAACCACTTCAATCGGGGTTTCAGATGAATCGTACGAACCGTCGCCCAGCTGACCATAGTCATTGAAACCCATCGCCCAAAGCGCCCCTTCGGTGGTCACAAAAAGAGAGTGATTCCCGCCTGCCGCCAAACGAATCACATTATCGGAGTAAAAAACATAGGCGTCGGTGCGATAAGAACCGCTCGTACCGTCACCGAGTTGTCCATAGGTATTGTCACCAAAAGACAGCCCTCCGGCTGTGGGAAGATCGGGACTTTGGCAGGCGTCGGTAAACCAATCGCAATACTCGACTCCGTTGCAATCGAGATTATCGTCAGTGCAGGAGATCGGGGTGCCGGCAACACACTCGCCATCAACGCAGGTTTCAACTCCGTTGCAGGCAAGTCCGTCATCGCAGTCTTCATCGCCATCACAAAGACAAAGACCATTTACCGCAACGGACCCGTTAATGCATTGGCAGTCCTGACAATTCGAGTTTGCGTCTGGCCAGAGAGAAGCTTGATCACATTCCTCGGACAAAAGGCGATATCCGTCGCCACAAGTGCAAGACATGCCATCTTCCAAGCACGCACTTTTATTATTGCACCAGTAACAGATCAATCCGTATTCGCAATTCTCTTGATCGAGGTCCACGCATTCAATGCATTCGTAGGTTTCATTTTTACAGAGCCCTTCCACCGGACAGAAATGGCAATTCGAATATTCGGCGCAAGTCGCGGCGCTGGCACTGTAGGCATTGCAAGGGTCGTATTGAGCGTAGGCCGAGAGCGGAAAAACAACGCCACAGAAGGCCCAGCCAATCAACACAAAGATAAAAAACGTCAGGTTTTTCAATATGATACCCCTTTTCTCCTTTTTATAGCTGACACCTTTTCGGTAACATACCGATGGATCTTTTGCAAATGACCCACCTATTCCGATGCAAAAGGCATTGTTGCACGCCTCCAAAAGAGAGTTTACAGCTCGTAAGCACACATAAATCTTAAAGAATTCTGGCGGAAGCGGAAGGGAACAAGATTGATAGAATAACTGGCATATGCCGCAGCGTAATTTTGGCACTTTATTGTAATTAGTTCACTTTTTGAGAAAGGAAACCTTAAATCGACATACGTTTGGATACACTAAACGACTTTTTACTCGGCAATTTTGGTTAGGGTGCGAAGCTGTATGGGGGAAAGGCCAATCTTGGGCGGACCGGCTATCGTTTCCCGCATTACTTCCTTGCCTTCTCGTGCTTTCCTCAATTCCTTTCTAAGTTCAATAATATACACGTATATTATGTATTCTTTTCATTTGTCAGTAGAGCCTGCGACTGTCAATTTTTGCTTATGAAATACAACCCAAGTCGCAGTCCCAATAGGCTTCGTCGCAACCGTCGAGGCAGTCGGCGTCTTCGCAGGCATCCCAACACGCATCGTAAGTCTGCCAGCAGGATTCCATGCAATCCATATCCCAACCGTTGCAGTTGACTTTCGTTACCCAGCAGTCTTCCTCGCAGCCGGCGTCGCCGTCGCAACCTTCGTAACACTCATACTCTTGCGCTACGCAGGAATCGCAGGCGATGTAGCAGTCGCGCATCGGTTGATAACATTCGTACCACTGAGCATCACACTCTTCCGCCAAATCTTCGCAATGATTGTCGTCGATGTCGCATTGCAGCATTTGGTCGGCATAATCAATCATGCATTGGGCGTCGCAAGTGACATCGTCGTCATCGTCGTCGTCGCCATCGTCGTTATCGTCATCATCATCGTCGTCGCCGCAAGCAACAAATAAGATTGAAACGCTGAGGAAAGCAGCCATCATCAAGAAAAGCCATTTCGTTTTCATGGTTCATCCTTTTCAAGTTTCTTATTTTTCGATGTTACGGTCGTGCTTAAAAAAGTCAAGCAACCCCACCTAGAGGCCTTTCAAGTGCATTTCTTCTTCCCATGGCTGACGGGGCTAATCCATTTTTGAATTAACCAATGTAACCGGCACCTTGCAACGATTCCCAACACTTGCCCAACTCTTTTGGTTATGCTTTCTGGCGCTTTCCTACGCATTAAGATAAAAATCGCGGCGTTTATCCGGCACAGGTCGCGTTCATTCAAGCGATGAACTCTACTACCCCACGCGGATGACCTTTATGCCGCCGCGTTGCAGCACCTCGCCGGCGATGCCGTCCTTATCGCAGGATGGGCTGCCGCCTTTGAGATACGCCCGGCGCGCGCCGACGATCTGCGCAATCTCCAACGTGATTTTCGCGCCAGCGATGTGGTAGTCGGTCATGTCTTCTCTCGTTTCCGGCGCGTAGATCCGCCATCCTTCGTCAAGTACCTGTGCGCCGGTGCCACCCTGCAAGGTCTCGCTGGTGCGCGGCGTCGGCATGCCGCCCAGTTGCTCGGGGCACACCGGCACCAGGACATACTTCTTTTGTAACTGTTCGATCAGCTTATCTCGCTGTTAAAAAGCAGGCGCTGATCAGGACAGGCTCGTGCGACGGCCTCCTGCCGACTATGTCGAACGAGAGTTGCCTGTTGTCATTGTCTATTTGTGAATCCACGATTTTTTCATACCGCCAATCCGGCCGTTTCCCGAGCCAAACAGAGGCAATTCGTCAACCACTGAACGGGCATTTTTCACACGATCAACCGGGTGAAGATATTCCGTTTGGGAATCGTGCTGTCGATACGCTTGTCGGGCGGAGTCTTTGTTTGCCGTCGCATAGCAATACACACAACCATGTAGGCACGTATCATAGGCGCCGATATCCCGGGAGGAGTTACAAGCACACAGTTTGCCCCGATGGCCGGGTTTTTTCGCCTCAATCACTCGGCCGGCTATATCGCTCAGCCGAATAACATCAATACAACTGGTCTCCGCAACCTCTGGAATCAAGTATTGTGGTTGCGCACACAAACTCAGCTTCATGCCATGGTCGGCAGCTATATCAGCCAGTTCAACCAGGAAGGCGCGCTTGGTTTCGTCCGCCGGATCGGTAAAGACAAATCCGTTTTCTTGCGCCGCTTGGCCCATGTTGCGTTGCGTCTTTTTGTAGTATTGCACATACGAAACAATCACCTCGTCGACAACCCCGGCTAGCTTCCGCGCGATATGTGAAAAATTTGTACGATGAAAATCGCAATCAGTCAGACTGGAAATGATGATCGGATCATAGCGCCAGACACCCGCACGCGGACCATAACGCTGTGCAATAATCTGCAAATGTTCAATGGCCGCATCGGTCGGTGCCGTCGTCGGTTCCAGTTCATGTGAGTAGCCGGTGATCGAGTAATGAACAACAAATGGATATCCCTTCGCGTTTATCGTGGCAAGTTGCGACAGAAACGGGCCGAGGTTTTTGGTCCAGAAAAAAATGCCGTCCACATCCGCCCTGTGCAGACTGATTTGGTACACCTGCCCCCCATAGGGATTTTTCGTCAGGCAGTACCCCGCTTCAATTCGATTCATAAACCATTCGCCGTAAAACGCGGGAATGTCGGTGCGGAAACTGGCGGAGATAATCAATTGTCGTTCCTCACTCCTTGACGGTCACCAAACACAATTGCACTTGCCCAATTGCGCCTCCAAACCGAGCTCACGCCAAAGCGGTTTTTCCTCCAAACACAAGGCGATCTCCAAATCCGGACGAATCTCTCTGGCGATTTTTATGGTGTGTGAATACATCGCAATCCTCAACGAAGGTGGATAGCGCACACGACCGTCATCCGCTTTGCGGTCGCGTCGCAGATTGCGCGAGATGGAATTTTCCTTGCCGAGTTTCTGTTCCATCAACCAGAGCGCTTTGCCGTAACTGCAGATGCCGCCGATGGTCAAACGCCTGATCGGCACTACGCGTAACAAACGATTCATAAAACCGGCATACACGTCCGGCCAGTTCGCCACGGGAATCATCGGCATGACCACGGCGCGAATCGGATAACCGACGGCGACACAGCGTTTCATCGCCTCGAGACGCTGGTTCAACGAAGGCGTGTTCGCCTCGAATTGGTCGATTACGATTTGCGGATTCAGGCTCCAGGAAAGAATGGTGTGCTTGTTATGATCGAAGTGCAGGAGGTGAGCGACTTCGTCCGATTTCGTCAAAATGACCTGCCGTGCAAAGGGATGCCGCGCAAAGAAGGGAACCAACTTCTCGGAATAACCGGTCAGCGGATCGAGCGCCAAACCATCCTGCAGCTTGCCCAGATAAAAGCCGGTCGGTTTGCCCTGGCCACAAGCCACGGCGTCGATCCGCTCGATGATTTCATCCAGGTTGACGAAAATCCTGATGGTCGGCGAATGCCACACGCCCGGCGTGCCGGCCAGGTAACAATATGTACAATTGAAAAAACAAAAACCGGTCGGCGAAAAATGCCAATAATTCGGGCAGGTATTGCCGTCTTCCCGGCTGAAGCGCACAGCGCTTTTGTGTTCGCCGAAGACCAACGTCTTTTTCCCGGCGGCATGTTTGGCCCCATCAGATGAAGTTCCGGGAATCTGTATCTTATTGTGCGGCGTATCAAGTTTTTCTTCTACCGGCGCTTGCGGACAAAGCGCACAAATCGATTCGACAAACCGCCTCCTCTCCCGTGTGGATACACTGCCTTTGGCCAAGACAATTTGCGCAACGGATAATCTGTACGGACGAAGGGATTGAAATAATTCCCCACTTTCACGATTTGCCGCCGGAAAAAGCGCCTCTTCAGCAAGCATCGATATCCTCCAATGAATTTTCCCGTTACATAGCAAAAGTCATTTGCTCATTTGCTTCTTTCGGTTTTGGATGGCATCTGTCGGTAGTGATGTCCGGATTTTTACATCCACAGAATTTGATTTTGACACCAAGCTCTGCGCCGATTTGCGCAGCAGCCTGGAAACGCTTCCTGCGGTAGGTTGCGGACGGCAAGAGAATCTCGGTTCCGCCGCAACCCAATCGACTATGGGTGGTAAACAATCTCCGTCTGATTGTTGCGAAACTCCAATCATCGTGGACAATCGTCATCAGCTCCCGATTCGCTCGGCGCAGATGCAGAAACGAAGCAACGGCTCGCCGACAGCCGCGGGCGGACGTTTCGCGCAACAATGCGCACAGGGATTGATCAGTGTCCGTGAGGAGCGGAATCAGTGGATCCATCCGCAGTTCCGTATCGATACCGCCGGCGAGCAAAGCCGAAATGTTTTCCAGACGCTCGTTCACCGTAGCGGCCTTCGGTTCGATCAGTCGACGCACTCGATCGTCCGCCGTCGTCAGCCCGATCTGCACATGCACCCGGTCGCGATGAGCAACAAACAGATCGACAAACCGCGCGGGAACTTTCGCTTTGGTGAGAACGAAAATCGAGATACCGTTTTGCAGCAGCATTTCCATGATGCGAAACTGCGCATCCAATATTTTCGTAATCGGAACGAACGGATCTGTCGCCGTGCTGAAATAAACGATCTTGGGTTTGCGCCGTTTCCCGGTCAATTCCGCCGCCAGCTTTTCCGCGCTGTTCGCATAAAAAACGATCCGCCCGTTTCCCGGATTGTTTGCATACCCTTGGGCGTAACAATATCGGCAGGCGAAAGGACATCCCGCCGTCAGATTGATCGCATGATAATCCTGCAAGCAAGGTAGAGATGGCCGGGTGAGAATGGAGGATTTCCGATTTTCGAGAATTATTTTAGGCGTAGTCAACATGCTTTGCTGTTTCCGATAAATTCTGCCTTGTTTCCCGTATATTTTTGCCATCTATCAATAATAATCTCACAATAAACGGGATTGATCTCAATTAGATTGGCAATTCTGCCTTGTCCGGCTTTTTCAGTGGCGATTAGAGTTGTCCCTGTTCCTGCAAATGGATCAACAATTAATGAATTTTTACTACTGTAAGCCTGAATTGCTCGATAAGGTAATTCAACAGGTGTGACTCCAGGATGACCCAATTTTTTCATTTGGTTTGCAACATAATTAATTTCCCAAAAATCCGTTGGGAAATTGGACATATAATTTTTCCCTTCACGAGTCATTTTTGGCATTTTCCCGCGCTTTTGATATACCCAAATTGGATTACATTGATGGGCCGGATAATAATAACCATTTTTTTGAATTTGAACGTTTCGCTTCGTTGAAAATGCCGCATAAGGTCTTGAAAGAAACAACATTTCAAGATATTGGAGTCCTACAGATTCAAAAAAATTGGCATGTTTTATTGCAAGATTTGTATTTAGATTGCTTGGATTTCCTATATTCCAATGTACTATCCCACCCGGTGAAAGTTTATTCCCAAGGTTCTGAACAACACGTTCGATATCGGATAAATACTCGGAAATATTCCCCCATTTTCCTAAACCAAGATTGTTGAATCTTGGAGGGCTTGCAATAATTAGATCAATCGCCGTATTTGGAATTATTTGTTGCCATATATTATCCTCACTAGCATCTCCACAAATCAATCGATGTTGTCCAAGTTGAAATAGATCACCAATATTTATTTTCGAAGATGTATTTATTAATGAAATTTGATTTTCGTCAAAGTCTGGATCCAGAATTCGATTGAGTTCTTCATTACTAAATCCCAGATCTTGAAGATCGACATCTTCTTTTTGGAGTTCCGCAAACACGTCACGCAACTTCGGCCAATCCCAATCAGCCAACTCCGCCGTTTTATTATCGGCCACGGCAAAGGCTTTGCGCTGGGCTTCGGTCATTTCCAGTTGAATCACCGGCACGGTGCGCAGGCCCAATTTTTGGGCGGCTTTCCAGCGCGTGTGCCCGGCAACGATCATGTGGTTCTGATCGCAAAGAATCGGCACGTTGAAACCGAATTGTTTGATGCTCTTGGCGACGGCATCGACCGCATGATCATTGATGCGTGGGTTTTCTTCCCAGACATGCAATTGAGCCGGATCGATCTCTTGCACATTCAGCATGTTTCCTCCGATAAAACTTCATAACCTGTCGCTAGCTTTTCGCTTTCTTCACTTTTCCAGTCGCTTGAAATAGCTGCAACACCTTCTCACGCAAATATTTCTGAACAAACGAGTGCATCGTGCCGTCCGGATAAATCAGTCGATTGCCGATGAGAAACTGCTGGCGCTTGTCAAATCCCATTGGCGAAGCACCGCTTTTCTCCTGCCACTCCTTCGGATCATACTGCGCGTGGTCCCAGAGCCATTGCCAGATTTCGTTTTCACAATCCGACACACACTCCAACGAATCGTCTTTCCATGAAACATCGGTGTTCGACCAGGCGATGAGCAGCTTCATCTTCTGCGGATCATCCGCGATGAGCAGCACCACTTCCGGCTTCTCGTTCTCCTTGAACCAGGCCAGCTTTTCACTTAACACCGGGTGATTCATTGGCCGACTCGGGAAAAATGGGAAGGAAAAACGGCAAGAACAAGTTTATGGTGGTTATTCATTCAACACTCTCCAATAACGCGCCTGAACCAAATCCGATGTTTCAACCATTCAGGCTTAATCGACCATCACTTTAACCCGTAATTTTGTACGAGTCAAGCGGTAACAGAAAATTTTTCGCAAATCCTCTTTCGAATTCCGGATCACTGTTTATTACAATGTCTTTTTATAAGTTATTTGCAGTTTTCATTGAACGGAAAAATGGCGCACCATAGAAAAGCAATAACGCCCAAACTGCACATATTCTTGTAAACAAATAGAAATTCTGGCGGAAGTGGATGGGAATCGAACCCACCAGGGCCGGGATTAGCGACCCTCACCGGGTTTGAAGCCCGGGCGGCACACCAGTTACCGTTCCACTTCCATGACGATGCTTGACGTCTCGGTCGGAACCGAGCCCAAAACGTGCCCTAAATTCGCATTTGCGTCAATCCTGCCGTAATAAAGTTCGTATCCGCCGCAATAAAAAGTTTGACGGGCAAAGCAAAAAACTATACGGTCTGCGCGGCTAAACATGGGAACGTTTTCAACGGATGGAACCGCTGGTGATAATTCGTCGTGAAAGAAAAGGTTCCTCTTGGAAAAAAAGTCGCGCGGTTGCGTCTTGTTCCTTATCTCCCTGTCATTTTTCCTCTTGGTCGGCATTTCGGCCTGCTGCGAAAACGGTCCAACCAGGGTCAACCAGGAAACGTCCGCCGAGGATGACGATCAGAGTGACGACGACTCGTTCGATGACGAACAATCGGCTTACAACGTCCTGGAACGATACGACCCGGACCGGTTGCAGGATCAGGATGATCCCGGCGCCGACATCGACGATTACCAAACTTTCGTCCAGTTGGCGCGGGAGTATGCCGATCCGATTTCCGTAAAAGACATTCGGCGGCAATTGAATGAAATCGCGGCTGGCGCCGTCGAGATCATTCCATCCCTGGATCCGGGGGACAACCTGGGGGAGACAATCGCCGAGGTCCTCAACATCGGTTTTCTCCTGGAGCGAATCAACGAACGTTTGCTGGTGGTCACCGCCATCGAAATAACCGAAACGAAAGACTACGTCGAGAGGCACCTGCTGTTCGAGGATCCCTGGGTGGGCGTTTTCGAAGGCTATCTGCTGACGCCCAACGGCGACGGGCCCTTCCCCGGCGTGGTGGCGATTCACGGACACTTCGAAGACGCCGCCGCCTATCGAGATAATTATCACGGTATTGAATATCCCATAAATGGCCATGCGATTCTGATGTTGACCATGCGGGCGATGGACAACGACGCCTATGAGCGCGACATCTCGCTGGAGTTGCTCACCAACGGCTTTACCCTGATGGGGCTTCGCGCTTACGAAACGCTGCTCGGTGTGAAATACCTGCGCTATCTGTCCACCGTCGACGAAAAACGCATCGGATTGATCGGGCACTCCGGCGGCAGCGCCGCGTGCAATCTCACCGTGCGCCTGGATGCCGGAATCGGCGCCTATGTTTCCGACATGGTTTCCGAATATGCCGAATGGTGGCCGGATCAGGATTTCATTCATTGCGAAACCATTCCGGAGCTGTATCCGTATCACGAACTCGTCAACGATTTTTCCACGGGCATCACGCCCATTCTCACCGTGCCCTACGCTTACGAAAACAGCATGGAAGAGATTTTTTCCTTTTTCGATGAAACCCTGAATTGAATATCGCTTCGCTCAGCGATTGCGGCGGGCGGCCAGGTAGGTTTGGCGCACAACGACGCCGGCGATGATCGTGACGACGACCAGGCTGAGGATGATCGCGGGCAGCGACTCGCGCACGTTGGCCCAGTTGGTTTCGCCCGTTCCCGCGCCGGAAACCAGGCGCAGCGTCACCAGCGAGTTGACGGCCGAGGTGACGATCACCAGGCCGAAAATGATGCCGACCAACACCACCGGCGTGTAGGTGTAAGCCCATGCGCAGCGGCGCAGACGACCGGCGAGGATCGCGGCCAGGCGCTCCTGTCGACTCAGCAGATCGTCCAACGCCCGCCGACGGTAGCGGCGAAACCACGTTTCGTTCACCACGCTGTCGGCGCCGCAGTAAGGGCAACGACGGATGACGCCGGTCGGCGGCAACGGCGCGCCGCACAGGCGACATCGCGCATCGCCGCCGGGTTCGGCGGGCGGCGCGGCCTGAAAATTGATCCGCAGATAGCGTCGCCGCCACCGCAAAAACAGATACCAGAGCATCAAGCCGACGAAGATGTTGAACGGCAACAGATAGCCCATGATGAAATGCATGTTCGGCAGTACGCCCGATTCGTTCGCCTGTCGCAAAATCTCGCGAAAGGTGAAGGTCGACAAAATCAGCATCCAACCCGCCGTTACCAATACGACGACGTGCATGACGCGGCCGGTTTGCAGCGTTTTGGTGATTTTATCCCGCATGCGATCGGGGAATTGTTTGACGGCTTTATCCAGATCGCGCAACAGCCGGTAGTAGCGTTCGAGGCGGTCGCGCAGTTGCGGATCGATGCTGTCGGTTGCGCCGCAATAGGGGCAGACGAAATCCGTACGACCGACGCCCACCGGCATCGTCGCGCCGCAGGAACGGCATTTGACGGGTTCGAATACGGGCACCTACTCTCCCGGTTCAGGTGGAAGGCTTCGATTCAGACATAGACGAATTGATTACGATCCGCAAGGAACCCACGTGCCGTCCGAGCGCCGGCATTCGCATTGTTCGAGCTCGTGCTCCGCCAGATAGTCGTACACGTGCAGCAGATTGCGATCGACGGCGAAGGAGCCGAACACGCGCAGCGTTTCGCCGACGGTGTAGGTTTGCTCGTCGCCGTCGCAGACGTACAGTTTGGCCGGTTTGTTCGTGTCGGGCACGGCGGTCACGCAACGCATCAGCGGCGTACGGTTGTCGTCGTCGAGCAGCACATCGCGCAGGGTCATCACGGCCAGCGGGAAGGTGTCTTCATCCAAATCCACCTGCCCAACGTTGTTGAGCACCAGCGCCAGCCGCGGATCGATCTGCAGGAAAGCGCCGCGCCAATCGAAGAACAGGCTGGTCGACGGGCCGTAGGATTCGGCGGTGACGATGCCCTCGCGGTCGCAGGTCGCCTGCGCGTAGATGCCGTAGTACGGACGCCAGCGGGCGAAGCGATGCGTGACCGTGTTGGAGATCGCCGGAATCGGATCGTCGTCGGAAATGTCGTTGATCGTGCCCTTGAAGGCCACGTGCACGTAACCGGCTTCGGGGCCGTCGAAGAATCCTTCGGGCGGCGTGCAGGCCGGCTGCACGTCCTGCGGCTCGGTGATCACCGTGTCGACCAGTTCCTCGATCAGACCGCGGTTCTGGTCGGGCACGAAGTTGTGCAGCAGGGTGAACATGACGTCGTAATCGCGCATGTAGTAGGTGTCGGTCGAATAGCCGAAGTGCTTGCCGCCGTGGCCGTAGCGATACCCGTAGCGCGTTTTCTTGCGCATCATGCCGTAGCTGTAATCGACCGTTTCGCCCATCACGTCGCAGGCGGTGAAGTCCATCATGTGCTCGTACATTTCCGGGCCGACCAGTTCGCCCTGTACGTAGGCCTTCATGAACTTGACCAGATCCTCGGGAAAGGAAACCAGCGCGCCGGTCGTCCAGGAGAAGGTCGGGTGGAACATATACGTACCGTCAAAGAGCATGTCGCCGACGAGATATTCTTCGGGGATGAACTCGACAAGAAGCATCAGATCGCTGCCCAGACCGAAGGCGGGACCGGCCAGCTCGGCGTCGGCGTAACCGTGCACGAGGTCGTCGATCGGCTCGTCGCCCATGTCCAGGAACGTTTTGGTCAGGCCCAACGGTTCGACGACGCGCTCACGGATCATATCTTTCATCGTCAGGCCGGTGGCCGCCTCGGCGATCATGCCCAACAGGATGAAGTTCGTGTTGCAGTACGAGCACGCTTCGCCGGGCTCGAAGTTGATCGGCTCGAAGCGCACGAAGGAAACAATGCGCTCGGGCGTGATCGGCTTGCCGATGTTCAGCAGCATGTTGATCCAGTACATGGTCGACATCAGGTAATCGGGCAGGCCGCTCTGCATGGAGATCAGATGGCGGATGCGCACGTTCGACCAGTTGGAATATTGCGGCAGGTACTTGGTGAGCGGATCGTCCAGGCTTAACGTGCCCTCTTCCACCAGTTGCATGATCACCGTGGCGGTGAACGGCTTGGTGATGCTGCCCACGCGGTAATGCATGTCCGGGGTCAGCGCGACGTTATCGATGATGTTGGCCTGGCCGGTGGCGTACATGTGCACCGGTTCGTCGCCATGGGTCACGCCGACGGCAAATCCCGGCTCGCCGGAAAAAATGCGGTATTCGTCGACCATCGCCTGCATGACCTGATCGAAGATCGTGGGCGGGGCATCGTCGTTGTCGTCGTCGTCATCATCGGCGCCGTCGTCGTCCGCCTCGTCGTCGTCATCATCGTCGTCGTGGCTGGAATCGTCATCGTCGTCGTCATCGTCGCCACAGGAAATCACGAGGAAAGACATCGTCAGCAAGAGAAGCAATAGGGCAACCAATTGATATCGCGCCATCTATCCTCCTTGCGTCCGCTTTGTGCTTGATTCGGATATCATATCACATCCATGTGAAATTAAAACAAAAGGGGCGCATCATGCGCCCCCAATAATTCGATTTTTATCTCCTCTTCCCGAATGCCCCAGGGAACCGTCTCCCTCATTCCCGCCCCTTCTCCCGCGGGGAGAAGGGAGTTAAGACTGGCGTCAATTTTTCCTTGGTGGCACTGATACGCCGAGCGAAGTGAGGCTTATCAATGCCGCCAATCATGAATGCGGCGTCAGCCCGGGTTGAGGGCGAAACACACAACTCAAATCAGTCGCGTCAGTCCTCAGCAACCACAACCATCATCATCGTTGTCGTCATCATCGTCGTCATCGGCTGCGTCGTCGTCATCGTCGTCGGCATCGTCGTCAATTGTATCATCATCGTCGTCATCGCCGCCACCGGTAACGGTGATGTAATCTTCGCGCACCATCTGATCGTCGCCGCCGGGGCCGGTCGCGGTCAGCGTGACCGTGTACGTGCCCGCCTGCGTATAGGTGTGCGAGGGATTGGCTTCGGTGCTCGTGCCGCCGTCGCCGAAGTTCCACTGCACGCTCGACAGGCAGCCCGCGTCGGCCACGGTGAGGTTGGTGAAGTCCACCGCCAACGGCGCGGAGCCGGTGCGCGGATCGGCGGAGAAATCGGCCGTCGGCGCGTCGCACACGGGCGTCGCTTCGATCGCGTCGATGTCCACGCCCGGCGTCGCCTCGTTGTTGTTGCCGTCGCCGTCGTCGCGAATCATCACGTAGCGCGCCTCGCTCAAGCCGCTGGCGCTGATGTCGAAGGACTGGTTGCCCGTGCCCGAGCCGACCGCCTGCCAGGGGCCGGTCCAGTTCTGCGCGACCAGCACGCTGTAGCCTTCGTCGTCGCCGTTTTCGAAGACGGTCAGTTCCTCGCCCGCACCGTCGACGATCGGGGTGAACTCGCCCATGTCGAACACGACGTAGCCGTTGACGCCGGTGGAGAAGGCGTTGCCGTCATGCCCGCCCAGCGCGGCGGCCGGCAGCGTGACGTTCGGCGGATTGTCGTTGGCGTCCTTGCGGATCATGAACACGGTGCGCACCGCCGCATACACCGCGTCTTTGGCCGGATCCAGATCGATGTTCTCTTCGGCATAGCCCGACGACGGCACGGTGACGTTCACCTGGTTCCAGCCGTAGCCGTTGGCCCACACGTTCAACGTTTGCGCGCCCGGCGCCAGCAGGCGGTAGTAATCGCCGACCAGCGGATCGGAGGTGACCGGCAGACGGCCGGAGGCGATCACCACCGCTTCGATCGGATCGCCGGACACCGCGTCGCTGACGATGCCGCGCACGCCGTTGTCGGTCTGTTCCGCCCAGTCGATCATCGAGGGGATGTTCTTGTTGATGTATCCCTGCAGAGCCGTCGCCCCGGGCATCTTGACCGTGCTGATCTCCAGGATGATCGACAGCGAGCCGAGCGTGCCGTGATACCAGTCCTCGGTCGTGCCGTCGGCGATGTACCACGCCGCGCCGTTGGTGATGTCATAGTTGCTCTGCGCGGCGTACACGTTGCTCATGTAAACTTCCAGATCATTTTCCGGACTGAGCGTGTAAAAACCGTCCCAGGTGTAATTGATAACCTCGGCGCCGCTGTGATAGCTGACGGTGAGCACCGGGCGGATTTCCATGCCCAGGTTCATCACGCCGACCGTCTCGGACTCCGGCGTATAGGTGCCGAAGCCTTCCCAGGAGAACGGATAGTTGCGGTTCATGTCCACGCCGTTGCCGTTGCCGCGGCGCAGGGTCAGGCCGTCCGGATTCATGAAGGGCACCACGTAGATTTCGTTTTCGTCGACCAGCGACGTGATGCGTGCGTCGCTGCCGTAGTTCTGCAGCAGGTAATAGATGAAGGCGAAGGCCAGCTCGTTGCCCACCGCCTCGTCGCCGTGAATCGTATGATCGAACAGCACCGCCGGCTCGGCTTCATCGTCGGCCGCGTTGTCGCTGATCTTGAGCACCATCACCTTTTTGCCGTTGGCGGAGTCGGCCACTTCGCTCAAACGCGTCAGGGCCGGATAGGTCGAAGCGATGGTCTGCAACTCGGTCATCGACGTGGCGTAGCTGCGATAATCCTTGGTCGACGGCGTTTCCTGGCGACCCAACACCTCGACGTTGTAGCCCAACCCGCGCAGGTAGGCGATTTCCGTGCCGCTGGCCAGCAACCGGTAGTCGGCGCCGTCACGGGCGGTGATGGTCAAATACAGATCTTTGAGCAGATGGATATCGCTTTGGGTATCCAGGTGCAGCACCGCGTCGAAATCTTTTTCGTTGACGTTGGTCGTGATCGGTTCGGCGAACGCGAGTCCGCTCAGCAGCACCAGCGCCAACAGGGTGATCATCAATTTACGCATTGTCGGTTTCTCCACAACGTTGGAAATCATCAGCAGCCGCAGCCGTCGTCGTCGTCATCATCGTCGCCGGTGGCGTCATCGTCGGTCGCATCGTCATCGGTCGCATCGTCATCGGAAGCGTCGTCGTCGATATCATCGTCGCCGGTGTCGTCGTCATCGGTGTCGTCATCGTCGTCGATGTCATCGTCGCCGGTGTCGTCGTCATCGGTATCGTCATCGCCGGTATCGTCGTCGGTCGTGTCATCGTCGGTCGTATCGTCGTCGGTCGTGTCGTCATCGGCCGTATCGTCGTCGCCGGTGTCGTCGTCGACAGTGTCGTCGTCGACGGCGTCGTCATCGGCGCTGCCTTCGGTCACCTCGATCGAATCGATGTCCGCGCCGGGCGTGGCCGTGAAGTTCGAGCCGTCGCCGTCGTCTTCGATGCGTACGTAGCGGATCGTCGAGAAGGTCACGCCGTCCAGGGCGAAGTAGTGGCTGCCCGTGCCCGTGCCCAACGATTGCCATGGACCGTTCCAGTCCTCGGCGACCTTCACGGTGTAGCCGTCGGCGCCGTCACTGGATTTTTCGGTGACGTAGATTCCGTGCGTGTCGTCGCAGGGCACCGGCGTATTGGCGCCCATGTCGAACACGGCCCAACCGTCAACGCCCAGCGAGAAAGCGATGTCGTTCGGGCCGCCCAAGGCCGCTTTGGGCAAGGACACGTTGGCCGGATCGTCGCTGGAATCGTTGCGCATGTTGATCACGCAACGCACGGCGGCGAAATCGTCGGTCGGCGTGTCCATCGACACGTTGAGCGTCTCGTAGCCGGAACTGGGAACGGTCACGTCGTTGATCGTCTTCCAGCCGTAGCCGTTGGCCCAGACGTATACGGTGTAGGTGCCCGCTTCGAGCACGCGATAATAGTCGCCGTCGTCCGGATCGGACGTCACCGGCAGATGGTTGCCGACCAGAATCGTCGCTTCCACCGCCTCGTCGGTCACCGAGTCGGTCACCACGCCCCGCAGGCCCTGTTCGGGAAGCTCCGAGTAATCGAGCATCGCCGGCAGATTCAAATCGACGTAGTAGGAGATGTTCGACGGCATTTTCACGTTGCTGAGTTCCACGATCACCGAAGCGGCGCCCAACGAACCGTGGTGCCAATCCTCCAGCGTGCCGTCGGCGACGTACCAGGCCGCGCCGTTGATGATGCCGTAGCTGGTTTCCTCGTCGTACACCTCGGAGATCATGATCTCGATCCCGTCGTCGGGGCTGAGCGTCTCGATGCCGTCCCAGTTGTAATTAATGACCTCCGCGCCGGAATGGTAATTGATGTACATGACCGGATTGTGCACCAGCGAGAAGTTGATCAGGGCTTCGGTTTCGGGTTCCGCCGACCAGGCGCTATATCCTTCCCACCAGAAAGGAAAATTGCGGTTGATGTCGACCCAATTCCCGTTGCTGCGACGCACATGGTAGTAACCGTCCGGATTGATCATCGGGGTCAAATAGATCTGGTGGTTATCGACCAGATCGGTGATCCGCGTATCGGTGCCGTAGTTGGTCAGCAGCATTTCCAGGAAACCGAAGGCGACCTCGGTGCCGATCTGCTCGTCGCCGTGCACGCTGAAATCGTAAAGGATCGCCGGTTCGGCTTCGTCGGAACCCACGTTATCGGAAATTTTGATCGCCCAGATGTCGCGCCCCTCTTCCGAAGTCCCGATGGAGAATTTCGAGGCGATCGACGTGTGGGCGTTGACCAACGTGTCCAGGTCGGAAACGGCCTGGGCGAAGGAGCGGTAATCCTCTTTCGCTTTGATCTGATCGGTGCGCCCGAGCACTTCGACCTTCCAACCGTTTTGCTGCAGGAAAGCCACTTCCTCGGCGCTGGCCAGCAACGAAACCTTGAGTTCGTGACGCGAGGTGATCCACAAACCATAGGGCTTGAGCGCGGCCAGATCGGCGAGATCGTCGATCGTCAACACCGCTTCATAAACGCGCTGCGCATTGTCGGTGGTAAGCGGCGCGGCATGCGCGAAGGAAGCCAACAGGGCAACCAACAGGGTCGCGAGAATAAGTCGTCGAGCCATGAGTGTATCTCTCCTTGTCAAACACCTTCCCGCTCCCCCAAAGGAAGGACTTTTTGAAACGCGACATTTTTACACCAATTTCCATTAAGTGACCATCCCTTCGGTGTTTTGTAACAGCGAAGCGATTTCGCCGCCGGCGGAACCTTTTGGCCGGTGCATTTGTCATTTTTCACAGAGACAAATAATTCGGGAGCAGGTCATGGGCAAGCGCATTGCGGCCGTAGTGGGCGTCTACCTTCTGATCACCGCCGCCTGGCTCGTTTTGGGCGGTTCGATGAGCGTACGGTCGATGGATCTGTCGCGCAAACTTTCGCCGGAGGTCGCCGGCTTATGGGGCAATCGGCAGGTACAGCAGGCGCCGGAATTGGAGTTCGGCTGGTGGACCACCAAGATCGAAACCGAGGAAGTGACCGATCCGGCGACGAAAAAAACCAAGATCGTTACGCGCACCCGTCAGGTGATCGAGCGCAAGCCGGTTATTCTGGAAAAATCGACGGTGAACGTCGCGTTGGACCTGGCCCATCGGCAAAAGGGATTGCTTTGGTATTCCACCTACCAGGTCGATTTCGCCGGGGAGTACGGTTACCGACAGAACGAAGACCGTGACGGCTTTTTGTTCGTCACTTATCGCTTCCCCACCTCCCAGGCGTCCTACGACGATTTCCGCTTTCAACTGCAAGGGCGTCCCGACCTGCAACCGCGCGAGATATCCGGCGGCGACGGCAAAGCGCTGCAATACAGCGTGCCGGTCAGGCGCGGCGAACATGTCGACTTCACGCTGGCCTACCGCAGTCGCGGATTGGATTTCTGGCGCTATTCGTTCGGGTCCTCGGTCGATCAGGTGCGTAACTTCACCCTGACGATGAACACCAATTTCGCCGACATCGATTTTCCCGAGGGGACGATTTCGCCCAACACGAAGGAACGCCGGGGCGACGGCTGGACGCTGGCCTGGACGTTCAACAATCTGATTTCCGGTTACGACATCGGCATGGACATGCCCGCCAAGCTCAATCCCGGTCCGCTGGCGGCGCAGATCAGCTTTTTCGCGCCGTTGAGCCTGCTGTTCTTTTTCATCTGGCTGTTTGTGATCACGCTGCTGCGCAAGGTCGATCTGCATCCGCTGAACTACCTGTTTTTGGGCGCGGCGTTTTTCGCGTTTCACTTGCTGTTCGCCTACACAGTCGATCACCTGGCGTTGATTCCGGCCTTCCTGCTCAGTTCGGCGGTGTCGGTGTTTCTGGTGGTCAGTTACCTGCGGCTGGTGGTCGGTCTGCGCTTCGCCGCGCTCGAGGCCGGCGGCGCACAGGTGCTGTACCTGGTGTTGTTTTCCTACGCGCATTTTTACGAAGGCTGGACCGGGCTGATCGTCACTTGCGGCTCGATCGTCACCCTGTTCGTCCTGATGCAACTCACCGGCCGCATCAACTGGAGCGAAAAATTCGGTCAGGCCAAAGTTCCCACGGCTCAACGCGTGTGAGTTCGGCCAAAAACTTTTTGAACGGCCAACCCATTTTCCGGTCACGAGAATCTTGATTTTGACTTTTGTCTCGGTAGAATAATGGAAACATTTCGGAGTTCCATCGTTATGCCGTTTCGTAAAGTAGCCGGCGGAATCTATCTGGTCGGCGGCGATACGCTTAGCCATCCGGAAGATTGTCTGGTCTATTTCGTGGAAGGTCCGCCGGCGATTTTGATCGACGCGGGAGCCAACCGCGTGGCCAACCGCATTTTGGACAACGTCGCCGAACTCGGCGTCGATCCGCAGGAAATCGACTTCTGTGTGCTGACCCACGGCCACATCGATCACATCGGCGGCGCGTTGAACGTGCGCGAGGTGACTTTGTGCAAGTTGATCGCCCACGAGGACGATGCCGAAATCATCGAGTCGGGCGATCCGGTGCGCACGGCCTCCAAGATGTACGGCATCAAACTGCCCAAGTGCAATCTCGACGATTATCTGTTCGGCGACGAAGGCGAACTGGGCGATTTGAAGTGGCTGCACATTCCCGGCCACACGCCCGGCAGCATCGCCCTGTACCTGGACGCGCCCGACGGCCGCGTTCTGTTCGCGCAGGACGTCCACGGTCCGTTCCTGCCGGATTTCGGCTCGGACATCGAGCTGTGGCGGCAGAGCATGGAGCGGCTGTTGGCCCTGGAAGCCGACGTTTTGTGCGAGGGACACTACGGCGTGTACCGCGGCAAAGACGAGGTCGCGCGTTACATTCAATCGCAATTGGCGGCCAACCGCTGACCCTTGGCCTACCGTTCGCCATTTGTTACCATTCCTGTTTCCGCGGACAAGCTGTAAGGAGGCTGTGATGAAAGTGCTGGTTGTCGGCAGCGGCGGACGCGAACATGCTTTGACCTGGAAAATCAGCCAATCTCCGTTGGTGGATACCGTTTTTTGCGCGCCCGGCAACGCGGGCACCGAAACCAGCGCCATCAACCTGCCCATCGGCGCGGAGGACATCGACGCGCTGTTCAAATTCGCGACCAACGAAAAAGTCGATTTGACCGTCATCGGCCCCGAAGCGCCGCTGGTCGAGGGCATCGTCGATAAATTCACCGCGGCCGGCCTGAAGGTTTTCGGCCCGTCCAAAGCCGCCGCGCAGCTCGAAGGCAGCAAGGCGTTTTGCAAGGACATCCTCAACGCGGCCGGCGTGCCCACCGGGGCGCACCGCACCTTCACCGAAGTGGAACCGGCGCTGGCTTACGTGCGCGAAATCGGCGCGCCGATCGTGGTCAAAGCCGACGGCCTGGCCGCGGGCAAAGGGGTGCTGATTTGCCAGACGGTCGCCGAGGCCGAAGAGGCGATCGGGCAGATTCTCACCGACCGGCAGTTCGGCGAAGCGGGCGACTCGCTGATCGTCGAGGAATTTCTCACCGGCGAGGAAGCCAGCTTCATCGCCTTCACCGACGGTGAATTCGTCCTGCCGCTGGCCAGCAGCCAGGATCACAAGCGCGTCGGCGACGGCGACACCGGGCTCAACACCGGCGGCATGGGCGCCTACAGCCCGGCCCCGGTGGTCACCGACGAGATCTTCGCCAAGATCATGGACCGCGTGATGATCCCCACCGTGCGGCAGATGGCCAAAAACGGCACGCCCTACAAAGGCGTGCTCTACGGCGGTTTGATGATCGAAAACGGTGAGCCGAAGGTGCTGGAATTCAACGTGCGCCTGGGCGATCCGGAAACCCAGCCGTTGTTGTACCGCATGAAAAGCGACATCGTGCCGCTCATGCTCGCCTCGATCGACGGCGGGCTGGCGCAGCACAGCATCGAATGGGACGAACGCCCGTCGATGTGCGTGGTCATCGCCAGCGGCGGCTATCCGGGCTCCTATGAAAAGGGCAAGGAGATCACCGGGCTGGACCAGGTCGGCAAGGACGCCTTCGTGTTTCACGCGGGCACCAAGCATGTCGAGAACAAGGTCGTCACCAGCGGCGGGCGCGTGCTGGGCGTGACGGCCATGGGCGACGATATTCCGCAGGCGATCGCCAACGCGTATCGGGCGGTCGCGAAAATCGACTTCGAGAAAGCGTACTGGCGCACCGACATCGGGCAAAAGGCGCTCAAATGGTTGGAGAAGTAAGATGGCCAAGGTGTTGATTCTGATGGGCTCGGATTCGGACTGGCCGGTCATGTCGGCCGCGGCGGAAGTGTTGGACGGCTTCGGCGTGGGCTACCAGACGCACGTGAGCAGCGCGCACCGCACGCCGGATCGCACGGCCAAGATGGTCCGCGAAGCGCGCGACAACGGCTTCTTCGCCATCATCGCCGGCGCGGGCGCGGCCGCGCACCTGGCGGGCGTTGTCGCGGCGCACACTTCGCTGCCGGTGTTGGGCGTGCCGCTCAACGCCACCAGCCTGCAGGGGCTCGACGCTTTGCTGGCCACGGTGCAGATGCCGGCGGGCGTGCCGGTGGCCACGTTTGCCATCGGCGAGGCGGGCGCGCGCAACGCCGCGTTATTCGCCGTGCAGATTCTCGGCACGTCGCGGAAAAAATTCGCCGACAAACTCGACGTTTACAAACAGGAGATGGCGAAAAAAGTCGAAGCGAAAGACCGGAAACTCAATGAAGGAAAATAACGTTTTTTGACTTGCGCCCGTCGTCAAGAACGGATATTTTTTGCAGCGTTATGAATGAGCAGGAACCCGAGCGAGAACAACCTCCGAGTTTGCTGAGGACTTACGCCCGCCAATTGACGGACGGCGAGGTCATCGCATTTCCCACAGAGACATTCTACGGTCTACTGGCCCGAATCGACCGTCCGCAGGCCTTGGTGCGCTTGTTCGAGCTCAAGGGCCGACCGCCGAACAACCCCCTGCCCGTCATCGTCGCCGACCTCGAGCAGACAAAAGCACTGTGGCGCGAAGTGCCGCCCATGGCGCAAAAACTCATCGACGCGTTCTGGCCCGGCCCGCTGACGCTGATCCTGCCCGCCGTGGAAACGCTCTCCGAGTTGATCACCGCCGGCGCCGGGACGGTCGGCGCGCGGCAACCGGGCAGCGCCGCCGCGCGAGGCATCGCCGCCATGACCGGCCAGGCCCTGGTGGCGACCAGCGCCAATCCGTCAACCAGGCCCCCGGCGACCAGTGCGGCGCAGGTGCGAGAATATTTCGGCGACGCGGTGACGATCGCCGACGGACCGCCATTGCCCGCCAGCCGCGGCAGCACGGTGCTGGACCTGACCAAGTGGCCGCCGTTATTGCTGCGTGACGGTGACGCGTCCCGGCAGCGGATCGAAACGATTTTGGGCGTTAGCCTGGAAATGAGGAACTGAACGTGGCCGTAATCAGCCCCTTCGCCGCCTGGCGATACAATCCGGAGAAGATCGCCAACCTCGATGAGGTGATCGCGCCTCCGTACGATCGCATCGACCCCGGCTTGCGCGCCGAACTGGCGCAGCGCCATGCGTACAATATCGTGCGCCTCACGCCGCCGCTGGGTACGGTGGACGACGGCAACGTGAACCAGGTGGCCGATCTCGTGGCCGCCGATTTGTCCAAATGGATGCAAGAGGAAATCCTGCGGCAGGACGACACGGAGGCGATTTACTACTACCGCCTCGGCTATCCGGCGCCCGACGGCCGACGGACGGTCCGCAAGGGCTTCATCGCGCTGCTCAACCTGGAAAACGAACAAAGCACGCTCGTGCTGCCCAGCGAGTCGGACTGGATGAATCCGCGCTTTGACCGCCTGGAGCTGTTGGAAACGGTGCGCGCGTTGTTCGCGCCGATTTTCGTCTTGTTCCCCGACAACGAACGCGAAGTGATGTCGTTGATCACCGGCGCGGCCGAGAACGATCCGGTCATCGACACCGAAACCGCCGACGGCATCGAGCACAACCTGTATCGTCTGACCGACCCGGAGGCCGTCGCCAAGGTCATCGACCTGATGAAAAGCCGGCCGGTCGCGCTCGTCGACGGTCACCAGCGTTACCGGACGATGCAGTCCTACGCGCAGGCGCATCCGGAGAACGTCGCCGGGCGCAGAATCATGGCCTGCTTCGTGCCGATTCAGGATGACGGTTTGGGCATGCTGCCCATCCACCGCGCGGTCACCGGGCTGCCGGAACTCAAGCCCGACACCCTGTTGTTGGATCTGGCGAGCAACTTCTATATTCGCGAGATCACGCAGGCCGAAGCCGGCGGCGACCTGCTCGGCTACGCCCTGGAAGAGCTGGCGCGCGAGGGGCAATACAACGAACCGGCGTTCATTATGGGCATTGCCGGACTGTCCACATTAATGCTGTTGACGGTCAAGAGCGATGCGGCCAAAATAGCGCTGCCTGACGGCCTGGCGGAGCCCATTCGTCAATTGGACGCCGCCCTGCTGCATCAGCTTGTGTTACAAGGGTCGCTGAACCTCGACCCGGAAAGAAGAGAAAACGGCGAAGTGCTTTTTTTCGACGACCCCCATCAGTTGCCCGAACTGCTGGCGAGCGGTCAAGCCCAGGTGGTCTTTCTGTGCAATCCCTTGCGCCCCGACCAACTGCAGGCCGTGCTGGACGCCAAGTTGAAACTTCCGCACAAAGTGGCTCGTTTCCTGCCTGAAGTGCCGGCAGGGCTGCTGGTGTATTCGTTTGATTCACTCAGCCGAAACGACGGAGGAACGAATGGCTGACATCCACAACGTGAACGGAAAGGATATCGAGGTCGATGTCCTGGACGACGAGGAACTACAGGACCTACTGCACGGCAAGCTGGTCATTTTGCAGAAGAAGGAAGGATACCGCTTCTCGGTCGATCCGATTCTGCTGACCTCGTTCGTCGATTATCACGAAGGCGAGAAAATTATGGATCTGGGCACCGGCAGCGGCATTATCCCGTTGCTGCTGGCGCACATGAAACCCGAAAACAAAGCGGAGATCGTCGGCCTGGAAATTCAGGAAGAGATGGCCGACATGGCCGAACGCAGCGTCGCCGCCAACCGGATGGAAGACGAAATTTCCATTCAGCAGGGCAACATCTGCACGGTGCGCAAGGACTTTAAGGCCGACTCGTTCGACGTGGTCATCTCCAACCCGCCCTACATCGCCAAGGGCAAGGGAAACGTGAATCCCAGCGAGACCAAAGCGCTGGCGCGGCACGAAGTGAACGTGACGCTGACCGACGTCGTGGAAGCGGCCCGGTATCTGACCAAGCCCAAGGGCAAGGTCTATTTCATCTACCCGGTCATGCGTCTGACCGACCTGATTTGCGAGTGCCGGACCAAGAACCTCGAACCGCGCCGGTTGCGCTTCGTGCACGCCAACCAGCTCAGCGGCGCCAAGCTGGTGATGGTCGAGGCCATTCGCGACGCGGGCACCGAAATGAAGGTCATCAAGCCGATGGTCGTGTACAACAACGACGGCACCTACACCGAGGAAGTCGCGGAAATTCTCAACGAGATCGTGCCGGTATAGCCGACAACAACCAACCGACGCCTCCGTCCATTGCGGCGGGGGCGTTTGCTTAGGCGGAGTCGATGAAGGTTTTGGTCACCGGAGCCGAGGGGATGCTCGGACGCGACCTGGTTGCGGCATTGACCGGCGCGCACGAGGCGATCGGCATCGACATCGCGCAATGCGATCTCACCGACGCCGCCGCCGTCGACGCCTGCCTGCAGGAAATCGCCCCCGTCTGGGTGATCAACTGCGCCGCCTACACGGCGGTGGACAAGGCCGAAAGCGAACCGGAGCTCGCGCAACGGATCAACGGCGACGCGCCGGGCAACCTCGCCCGCGCCTGTCGTGCGCATGGGGCGCGCTTGCTGCACCTGTCGACCGACTACGTGTTCGACGGCACGAAGGACGCGCCCTATCTGCCCGACGATCCGCCGCGTCCGCTGGGCGCGTACGGCCGCAGCAAGTTCGCCGGCGAGCAGGCCGTGCGCGCGGAACTGGGTGACGACGCGGCCATCGTCCGCACCGCCTGGCTGTACGGTCCGCACGGGCACAACTTCGTCAAGGCGATTATGCGGCAGGTGGAGGCGGGCAAGCCGCTGCGCGTGGTCGACGATCAATACGGCGCACCGACCTACACGGGGCATCTGGCGCAGGCGCTGATCGCCGCGATCGAGCACGATCTGCGCGGCACGCATCACGCGACGAACGCCGGTTGGTGCACCTGGTGCGATTTCGCGCGGGCCATCTGCGATCTGAGCGGTCACGTCGATTGGGAGATCGCGCCGCTGACCGCCGCGCAACTCGCCCTGCCCGCGCCGCGTCCGACCAACAGCCGCCTGGACACCTCGTCCATGGCCGCCGCGACCGGTCATACGCCGCCGCCCTGGCACGAAGGGCTAATCGCTTATCTCGTCCGCGAAAACATCTTTGCGCGCTGACCGTTGCGGGGAACGATGAACGACGTCGCCAAAGCCGTGCGCTACCACGAAATCGACATGCTCAAGGGGCTGGCCTGTCTGCTGATGCTCATCGGCCACGCCATTCGCGCGCAGATGGATCCGCCCGGCGCAATCGACAAGGTCGTGCTGCACATCATGGATTTCTCCGGGCCGATCTTCTTTTTCGTTTCCGGCATGAACGTGATGACCTTCCTGGAGCGCAATCGCGACAAGCCGGGCTTTGGCGCGACGCGCTTTTACCTGGCGGCGGCCGCGCTGCTGTTTTTCCTCGGCTTCACCTACAACCTCAATCGCGGCAGCGTCGGGATGATGGAAATCTTCCAGGGCGTGGCGATGGGCACGGCGTTCACCTACCTGCTGATGCGCACCAAACTGCCGACCTGGGCGCACTTCGTGCTGATGGCCGCGCTGTACGCGGCGTATTTGTGGTTCCGCGTGCGGGTCGAGGTGCACCCCGGCTTCGCGCATTTCCGCGAGTTGCGCGCGACGATCCCCCTGGGCAGCGACCTGCTGGTCCCCGGCATCATCGAGACGGTGCGCGAACTGGGCAAGAACGTCGGGCCGTTGGGCCGCTTGCTGTTCGTGCATTTCAGCCTGTTGCCCTGGGTGCTGTTTTTCCACACCGGCGCGCTGTGCTATCGCAGTTTGCGGGCCCACCCCACGCGTGAAAAATATTGGTGGATTTTCTTTATCGCCCTGGTCGCGGTCAGCCCCTTCGTCGGGCGGCGGATTTTCCCGCACCTGTTTCTGGCCACCTTCGTCGATCTGATGCTGCGCGGCATCCCCAGCTACGTGACGATGACCCTCGGCGGCGCGGGCCTCGCCTACCTGATCAGCCGTCGCGTCTATCGCGGCGCGGAGAACATGCGCGGGCGCATCGGGCACTGGCTCGCCGCGCGGTTGGAGTTGTTGGGCAAGGAAAGTTTTATGTTCCTCATCGTACACTGGTGGATCATCTCGTCGATCCTGGGCGCGGTGCTGATTCTCAACCAAACGACGGGCGGCGAAACGACCTGGTGGCTCGACCCCTATGCCCGCGCGGCGCTGACGATCGTCGCCACGACCCTCGCGGTGCCCTGGTTCGCCAACCTGCGCAACCGTTGGAGCCGCGTGAAGTACTACGGCCGCAAGGTCGCCGCCGCGATGATCGCCAGCTTCCTGCTGACCGTTTTGACGATGCCCGCATCGATCTTCTGGGCGTTGTACCTCAGCTACGGCACGAGCTTCGGCTTCGCCTTCGTCTACCCGACGTTGCGCCAACGCTTGCGCCGCCGATACACAAAAGCTCCGCAAACCGCGTGATTTCCCTTTAATTTCCCGCCGGAATACGCTATATTTTGCGGAAATATCCAGGAGACATCGTGCAGGCCCAGACGACTCCCGAACGCATCGGCTATATCGATCTGCTCAAGGGCATCGCCTGCATCATCATGCTTATCTCCCACGCCATGCGCATTCACATCGGCGATTTGAGCTTGCCTTCCAGATTGTGGCTGATGTTTCATCCGCCGTGGGCGCAGGTGTTTTTCTTTGCCTCGGGCATGAACATCGTGCTGCTGATGGAGCGGTACGAGAAAAACAAAAATTTCCGCATGGACCGCTATTACCTGACGGCGGCGGCGCTGCTGTTTTTCCTGGGATACACCTACAGCTACGCGCGCATGGCGCTGCTGACCTGGCAGATTTTCCAGGGCATCGCGGCGGCGACGGCGCTGACGTACGTGTTTTTGCGCACGCGTCTGTCGACGCCGGTGTTGTTGTTGATTGCGCTGGCGATGTACCTGATCTACCTGCCGTTCCGCTTGAACATCGAGCCGGTGCTGATGTGGTATCGCGCCGTGCTGCCCCCCGGTCCGCCGGGATCGAATCTCGAGGCGCTGCATTCGCTGCAGGTGATGACCTCGATCGGGCCGGTGTCGCGGGCGCTGTTTACCAACTTCAGTCTGCTGCCCTGGACCAGCTACGTGCTGATCGGCGCGGCCGCGTTTCGCAGTTTGCGCCGGCATCCGGAACAGGAACTGCGCTGGTGGATCGGCTTCGGCATCTGCTTCGTCGCCGGCTTTGCCGTAATTTGGATCCCGCACGGCTTCGAACACGGTCTGTGGTACGTCGACCAGAACATCGATGCGATCTACCGCCACGTGCCCTATCACGTGCTGACGGCCATCGGGCTGTGCGGCCTGATCTGGCTGAGTTGCCACCGCTGGTACAAGGGCGTGCCGGGCGCGAAGAGCAAACTGAAGAAGTTCGTCTACGGCTACACCGAATTTCTCGGCGTGGCCTCGTTCATCTTTTTCATCTTCCATTGGTTCATGCTGTTGCTGCTGATGACCGTCTGGGAGAAAATGGCCGCCGCCGGATGGGTGCCGACCGAGATGAACATTCACCTGCGCTGGGTAGTCGCCTGCATCATCGTGTTGCCGCTGATGTGGCCGGCGACGCAACTGGGCACGCTGTGGTCGAAGGGAAAAAGTTTCACCAAACAAGCCTGGACGCTGATGGGCGTGAGCATCTTCGCCTCGCTGATGCTTTTGGCGCGCGGCCACTTCCGCGCCGGAACGCTGGTGGCCTACGGCGCTTGTTTTTCCTATGCCTTTCTGTACCCGGTGTTGCGCGCGCGCTTGAAAAAACGCTGTACCGTTCGCCCGAAAAAGCCGCGGCCGGCGCCGTCCGCCGCCTGAATTTTTTCATCAAAATGAGAGCAAACTTCCGGGTTGTCCGCCGCGCGGGGACGGCATAAACTGCCCGGACGCTTTTTCCCGGGGGGCGCTTTGGCCGAACAACTGCGCACGAAACAGAGAATCGCATACATCGATTTCGCCAAGGGATTGGCTTGCTGCATGATGCTCATCGGGCATGCGCTAAGCCCGAACCTGTTGCACATGGGCATTCCCGGCTGGCTGCTGGTGAGCATCGTCACCGTGGCCGCGCCGATGTTCTTTTTCGCCTCGGGCATGAACGTGGTCACGTTCTACGACGCCTACAGCCAGAAGCCCGGCTTCAAAGTCACCAGGTTTTATCTGACCTCGGTGGCCGTGCTGTTCGTGCTCAGCTACACCTACACGATCAACCGCATGGGCTTCGGCATGTGGCAGATCTTTCAATGCATCGCCGTGTCGACCGGCCTGACGCTGCTGCTGGTGCGCAAGAAGTTGCCGACCTGGGCGATGCTGACCATCTTTTTCGTGGGTTACATGATCTGGTTCCGTTTCTGGAACACGATCAGCATCGACCTGGCGATCATTCGCGCGGTGTCGGAGGATCGCCAGATTTTCGCGGAATCGGTGAAGTTCATTCACTCGCTGCCGCCGCTGATGCGTTACACCTTCGCGCATTTTTCCGTACTGCCCTGGGCCTGCTTCGTGCTCATCGGCGCGACGACCTATCGCTCGATCCGCCGCAATCCGGGCAAGCGCGATCGCTGGGCGATCTTCTACGGAGCCATGTTTATCTTCGGGCTGATCAGCCGCCGCATCTGGCCGTCGCAGCCGGTGTGGCTCAACAATATCATGGATCTGTTCTTCCGCAATTTCCCGCTGTACTTCTTCGGCCATCTGGGCATGGCCGGTTTGTTCATCATCGCGCTGGACGTGTGGTACGCGGGCGCGGACGCGGCGAATAATCGAATCGTCAAACGCGTGTTGGGACTGATCGAATACTGCGGCAAGGAATCGTTCGTGTTTCTCATCTGGCACTGGCTGGTGCTTACCGTGGTGCAGATGTTGTACATGCCGCTGGCCGCCGACAGCGTGTTGGGCGAAGCGCCGTGGAAGCACCACATGATCTACGTGATCGCCCTGCCGCTGACGCTGATGACGATCCGCTTCGCCGTGCGCCTCGGCGAACTCTGGCGCGCCACCGATTCGTTCAACATCACCGCCGGACTGGTGTTGGGCCTGGGAACGCTCCTGTCGCTGGCCGCCTTGGGAACAGGCCGCATCTCCTTCATGATGCTCATCAGCTTCGCGCCGTGTCTGGCGTTCGCCTACTCCTATCCGAAAATCCGCTTCTGGCTGCGCAAACGCTATAGCGGCCCGGTCAAAACCAAAGCGGAGCCGGCCGCTTCATGAGCCAAGTGGACACCGTTTTCTTCCAGCATGTGAAGCGATGCGGGACGTGGCTTTATGAGCGCCGCCCGTCGTGGCGCGCGTTCGTGCTGGCCGCGCTGTGGCTGATGTTGATCGATCTGGGCTTGCGGCAGCTAGCCGCATGGGACCTGCAAAACGACGATTTCGTCCTGCCTTGGCGCAGTTCGGCGCTGGCGCCGGAATACGCCGCGACGCTCAGGGAACATGACGGTCCGGTGGCGGTGATGATCGGCGACAGCACGCTGCAGCGCCTGCCGCATCTGCCCGACACCCAAACGCTGCCGCATCTGATCGAAGTGCGTCTGCGCGAGCTGAGCGGCAACGATAAATGGGAGGTGGCGAACTTCGGCCTGTCCGGCGCGCACTCGGCCGACCTGCACAACCTGGCGCGGCTGCTGCCGGACAACGTCGATTACGTGGTCGTCACGCTCAACTACAAGTTCCTCGGCCCGCTGGGGATGAAACCGCGCGAGATCTTCCCCGAGTTGATTCCGCCGGAACTGGCCGACGCCGAAACCAAGCGCCAGGTCTGGCGGCGTTACCTGCACGAGCATTGGTTCACGCTGCGCAACGGCTCGTGGGTCGCCGACCGCATCTTCGGCGATCGTCCGGGCAACTGGCTGCGGCGCAAGTGCAGCGAGGCCGCAGCGGCCGTCATGGGCGAAGAATCGGCGCGCGAGGATCGCTGGACGCCCGCGTACATCAACAAGATGCGCCACGCGATGTCGGTGCCGCCGCTGGTCAACGGCAACCCGGCGATCCACCAACTGGGTGAAATGTTGCTGTACCTCAACAGTCGCGGCTGGCCGACGGTGGTGTACGTCACGCCGTTCGATTGGGATAAGGTCGAGCGCTTCGGCATCGCCAAAAAATGGAAGGTCATGCAGCACCTGAACCACCTGGGCCTGCGCATCGAGCGGCAAACCGGCGCGGTGTTCGTCAACCTGTGCGACATCGGCCGTTCGGACTGGTTCATCGACATGGACCACCTGACCGAAACCGGCCGTCGCGAGTTGGCCGAGGTGCTGGTCGAGCGCGTGATGATGCGCCGTCTACCGGCGAGGAACGGGCGATGATCGTCACCACCTTCGCCATTACCGCCTTGATCGTTTCCGCGCTGACCTTGCGCCTGTTGCCGGTGGGACGCTCGCGGTCGATCGCCATGGCCGCGATCAACCTGTTGCTGCTCGTCTATCTGCTGCGCGAACTGGCGCCGTTGGCCGCGGTCTTGATCGTCGGCGCCTGGCTGCTGCTGCGCGGCGGTCCCGAACGGCTGCCGCGCTGGCGGATGCTGACGGTCACCGCGCTGATGCTGGTGTTGTTGCTGTGGCCCAAACTCGACGATGTTGTGCCCGCGGATCTTCATTTTCCGGCGCTGATCGGCATCAGCTACCTCGCCTTCTGCGTGATCGGCCTGGCGGTGGATCGTTACCGGGGACGCGTCGAGCGCGTCGGCTTCTGGGATTTCTGGAACTGGCTGTCGTTCTTTCCCTCGTTCACCGCGGGACCGATCCGCCGCTTCACGCCCTTCGCCGCGCAGATGAACGGCGAGGCCGCCGCGCCCGACCGCCTGTACGGCGCGTTGCGGGTGATGATCGGCCTGGTCAAGCGCGTCGTGTTCGCGGCGATGCTGGCGCCGACCGCCGCGTTAATGCGCGATCCGACGGCCGCGCCGCTGGAACTGTGGATCGGCATGTACGCCTACGCCTTCAAAATTTATCTGGATTTTTCCGCCTACACCGACATCGCCGTGGGTGCGGCGAACATGCTGGGCCTGCGCATCGAGGAAAACTTCAACTGGCCCTACCTGGCGACGAACATCTCCGTGTTCTGGAAGCGCTGGCACATGAGCCTGACCGGCTGGCTGCGCGATTACCTGTTCATTCCGCTCGGCGGCAGCCGCGTGGGCCGGGTGCGCACCGCGCTGAACACGGTGATCGTCATGGTCGTCATCGGCCTGTGGCACGGACTGCAACTGAATTTCCTGGCCTGGGGTCTGTATCACGCCCTCGGGTTGCTGATCTACCGCGCCTACACCAACCTGCTGCGCCACGGCGACCGGACGGTCAAACCCGGCTTCTGGCGACGGTTGGGCGCCGGCCTGTTGACCTTCCATTTCGTCGCCTTCGGCTGGATCTTCTTCAATTGCGGCTTCTGGGAGGCCGTCGCCGTGATTATCCGCATGTTTAATGGGGAGGTGCCGTTATGAAACGCTGGTTGACCGATTTGTGGTGGAGCCTGCTGATCGCCTCGTTGATTGCCGCGGCATGCATCTTTACCGCCAACGGACCCGTCGATTTTCTCTATCAAAATTTTTAAAAATGCCGATGACTTTTAAGATGGGAAATCGGCGTGTCGTTCTTTACAGGTCTGGCACAACTGTTTACCATTTCCTGTAGAATTCTTTATATTTTCGGGTCGAGGGATTGGCTTCATGGGGGATCATAAAAAAATCTTGTCGTCGAGCACGGAAGAACGGTTTCGCCGCCTGTTCGACGCCCAAACCGATTGCGTTTTTCACATTTCCGGCGACGGGCACTTTCTGGACGTCAACAAGACGGTCACCGAAATTCTGGGCTATCGACGCGAGGAACTGATCGGCAAAAGCCTGCGCATGCTCGTACCCGACGAGTCGATCGAGGACAGCTTCGAAAAAATCCGCCAGTTGCAACTTGGGAGCAAAATCGAGAACTATCGCAAGAACTTCATCGCCAAAGACGGCGAGTCGATCCCCTTTGAAATCACCGTTTCCGGATCGTTGAGCGAAGAAGGCGAATTGATCGTCCAAAGCATCGCGCGCGACCTGCGCGAGCAACTGGAAACGGAAAAGAAACTGCTGCACAGCCAAAACCTGCTCAACACACTCGTCGAATCGGCGGTCGATGCGATCTGGATGAAGGACCGCAACCTGCGCTTCACGCTGGTCAACAGCTACTTTGCGAACATCCTGGGCATGTCGCCGCAGCAGATCATCGGCCGCAAGGGCGAGGAAGTTCTGCCCAAGGAGTTGTACGAGGCCAACGAGGAAGAAGATCGTCAGTTGCTGAAATACGGCAAGACGATGACCAACGAATACCGGATGAAGATCGCCGGCGAAGAGCGGGTTTTCCATACGGTCAAAGCGCCGCTGCGCAACGCCGACGGGCGCATTACCGGCCTGATCGCCATCGCGCGCGACATGACGCAGGAACACACGCTGACCCAGCAGTTGCTGCAGGCGCAAAAAATGGAGGCGATCGGTTCGTTGGCCGGAGGCATCGCCCATGATTTCAACAACGTACTGACCAGCATCATCGGCAACCTCAGCCTGGGTCTGCTCAAGCTCGACGAAGGCGATGATATCCGCGAGTATCTGACCCTCGCCCACGACGCGGCCAACGACGCCACGCGGTTGATTCGCCAGCTCTTGCAGATCACCCGGCGCGAACCGGCCAGCAAATCGTCGATTCACCTGGAAAGCCTGGTCGATGAGCTGTTCGCGCTGCTGCAATCCACCTTCGACAAGCGCATCAGTTTGCAAAAGGACATTCCAGCCGACCTCTGGCCGATCAACGGCGACCGCAGCCAGATCAATCAAATTCTGATGAACCTGTGCGTCAACGCCCGCGACGGATTGTACGAACGCTACGGCGCAACCTTCCAGAACGCGCCGGGCAATCCCTGGTTGTCGATGAACGCCGAAAACGTCACCTTGTCCGAGACGGCGGCGCGCGGCATGCGCAACGCCAAACCGGGCCAGTACGTGTGCATCACCGTGTCCGACAACGGCGTCGGCATGAACAAACAAACGATGGAGCGGGTTTTCGAGCCGTTCTTCACCACCAAGCCGAAGGAAAGCGGCACCGGCCTGGGGCTGTCGATGGTCTACTGGATCGTCGCCAATCACGGCGGCTGGGTGTCGATCGAAAGCGAACCGGGCATCGGCACGGACATCATCATCTATTTCCCCCGCGCGGAAAAAGCGGAGGAGAGAAAAACCGACGTGATGACCCTGCCCAAGCCCGCCGCCATCGGCCACTGCACCGTGCTGATCGTGGAGGACGAGGAAAACGTGCGCAAGCTGCTGCATCGTATCCTCGCGACGAGCGATTTCACCATCTACGAAGCCGCCAACGGCCTGGACGCGATGCAGATGATTCGCGACAAGGCCGGCGAGCTGAACCTGATCGTCCTCGATCTGATCATGCCCGAAATGTCGGGACAGGAAGTGCTGTACAACATGCGCCGCGACGGTCTGAACATCCCCACGCTGGTGTGCAGCGGATACCCCGGAGAAATCAACAAAGAAGGCCTCGAGGAATTGGGCGCACAGTATTTTCTGAGCAAACCGTTCACGCCCGTCCAGTTTTTACGCAAGGTTTACGACATTCTGGAAAGCTGCGTTTCGTCCGCCACTTGACCGATCCCATTCGATTTTTTTATTGTAAAACATCACGGAGGTGACCTATGGCGAATTTGGGATGGCTGGGTTGGATCATCCTCGGCGGGCTCGCCGGCGCGCTGGCTTCGAAAATTACCGGCACCGAGCACGGCTGTTTGATGAACGTGATCCTGGGCGTCGTGGGCGCGTTCGTCGGCGGCATCATTTTCAACCTGCTGGGCGGTAGCGGCGTAACCGGCTGCAACATTTGGAGCCTGGTGGTCGCCACCGTGGGCGCCGTGGTCTTTTTGGCCGTGGCTCGCGCCTTTGCCTCACCGCCGCGTTATCGTTGAAAACGTCGTTCCCATTTTCCCTGAAAAAATCGACCACCGCGCTATTGTGGCTTATTCCACTGCTGATGCTGCTGGCGCTGGGCTTGAAGTTCGTCGCCTACGGGTATCCCTTTTCGCCGAACACCCAGTTGCCCCCGCAAGGGTGGGACGATTGGAGTCATCTGCAAAAGACCTTCGAGACCTACCGCTTGCTGCAAACCGATCCGGCCGCGCTGCCGGGGTTGGCGCGGGGCGGCGATTATTTCAAATGGCCGCCGTTGTTTTATTGGCTGACCGCCGCGGCGCTGAGCATCCGCTACGATGCCGCCTCGCTGTATGCGGTCTTGTTTTTGCTGGCCGCCGGCTGCCTCGCGGCGATATACGCGCTGGCGCGCACGATTCTCGACGACAAGCTTCTGGCTCTGCTTGCGGTCGCGTTGTTCACGGCCAATCCGGTGTGGATCGAAGCGGCGCTCTCCTACAACCTGGAGACGATTCTGCTTGCCGCCGCCGCCGCGTTTTTCGCACTGTTGTTCGCCGCGCCGGTCCGGCGCGGATTGCCGTGGGCGCCGCTGTTGGGTTGCGTCGGCGCGCTCCTGTTGCTGAGCAAAACGGTGATGCTCGTTCCGCTGTTGCCCGCCGCGCTCGGCTTTGTGTGGTGGAACCTGCGCCGCGACGAGCGGGCGAAGGGGCAATGGCGCGGCACGTTGCTGTTTTTGCTGCCCGGCCTATTGATGATCGCCTGGTGGTACCTGCCGCAAACGGGCCAGTGGCGCGATTTTCTCTCTTCCGATCTCGCGGCCTCGGCGGGCGCGGACAATTCGCCGCTGTTTTACGCGCGCACGCTGTTTATTGATTACCTATATGCGCCGTTGCTGATCGCCGCTCTGATCGCCCGGCGTTTCCGCGATGAAGCGAGCAAGCGCGTTTTCGCCGACGGGCGGCTGGTCGCCCTCGCCCTGGGCGCGGTCGCGGGCCTGGGGTTCTTCTCCCTGATCGGCACCAAGCACGAATGGTACCTGCTCTCGCCCTATTTGCTGCTGGCGCTGCCGACGCTGGCCGCGATCAAAGACGCCGCCGCGCCGTGGCGACGAGCCCTGGTGGTCACGCTATTCGTGCTGTACGGCGGCTTCACCGTCTATTTCGCCGTCTGGGAAATGCCGCAGGGGACGCCGACCCGCCGGCTGTATCCGCCGGGACATTCGGTGCTGCGCGGCTATGATAATTTCAAACCGCCGATCGCCGTGGTCGCCCATCAACTGCGCGCGCACTTTTCACCGGCAGACATGCGCGACCTCGCCATTCTTCCGCCGGCCGTCGACGATCGTTTCGACTGGCAGGCCATGCAGCTTGTCGCGCTGCACGATGAGCGCTACGTGCCGTTTTTATTCAACGTTACCCTGGATGAATACACGCCCGCATCCTGGGAGCGCCTGCGCACGATTCTCGTCTTCCTCTCCCCCGCCGCCGAAGAGGCGACCTGTGCGACGATCAACAGCCAGGCCGCGCGCGACAACGTCCCGCAATTGTGCGCGCAGTTCGTGTCGTTCCTGCGCGATCGCTATCGCGAACAACGCCGCATTCCCATCGTCGACGATTATTCCATGGCCGTATTTCGACGCGTCGACTGACCGCTTTTGAGGAAACTTGCAAAATTACGATTCTTTTTCTATCCTGGCGCCCATGAGTGAGTCATTCATTCAATACCGTCCGGCCCGTCCGGTTGACGCCGACCAGGTGCATTTGCTCATTGCCGCCGCCGCCGATGAGGCCGGCGCGCTGGTCGAACAGCCCGACGAAATTTCCGCCGAGCACATCCGTACGCGCATCCGCAACACGACCAACCGCCGCAATCGCCTGTTTTTAGTGGCCACCGATCAGGAGAAAATCGTCGGTATGTGTTCGCTGGAATGCCACGAGCTGCGCGCGCTGCAGCACATCCGCTACATGAGCCTGGTCATCGATCCGCAGTACCGCCGGCAGGGCATCGGCAAGGAACTGCTGAGCCAGGCCCTGGAGTGGGCCAACGAAACCGAGGGCGTGGAGAAGATCGAGCTGCGCGTGCGCGAGCGCAACTTCGCCGGCGTCAATCTGTGCTTCGCCTTCGGCTTCGAAAAGGAAGGGACGCTCAAGCATCACATCGCCCTGCCCAACGGCAAACGCCTCAACGACATTCTGTTGGCCAAGTTCATCAATCATGCCCCGGCCGCCAAAGACAAAAATTAATCCGCGTCGCCCCGCGCGGTATCAGGGACCGGCCGGGCCCCTGGGTTGCCACGTGGGCATCGGCGGAGGCGTCGACCGGGCGCCGCAACGCGCGCGCGACCTGGGCGCGACGGCCATGCAGATTTTCACCCGCTCGCCGCGCATGTGGGCCGCGCCGCCGTTGGACGAACCGACCGGCGCGCGCTTTCGCCATGAAGTTGAGCGACACGGCATCCGCGCCGTGGTGGCGCACGGCATCTACCTGGTCAACCTGGGCAGTCGCGATGAGGCGCTGTGGGCCAAGAGCATCGCCACGGTCGTCGACGAAATCCAGCGCTGCGCGGTGTTGGGCATCGACGGCCTGGTGCTGCACCCCGGCTCGGCCGGCGAAGCGTCGCCGCGCGACGGCCTGGCGCGCATCCTGGCCGCGTTGAAGAAAATCATCGCCCGCACGCCGGACGCGCCGGTGCGCCTGCTGCTGGAAAACACCGCCGGCACCGGGGCCAACCTCGGACACGACTTCGCGCACCTGGCCTGGCTGATCGAGCATCATCCGTATCATGAACGGTTCGGCGTCTGCCTGGACACGGCGCACGCGCTGGCCGCCGGCTACCCGTTGCACGAACCGGGCGGCGTGACGCGCACGTTGGATGAGTTGGACCGGCTCGTCGGCCTTGAACGCCTGGGGTGCGTGCACCTCAACGACAGTCTCGTGGCCCACGCCGGCCGGCGCGATCGGCATGCGCGCATCGGGCAAGGCGAATTGGGCGAAACGGCGTTCGCCGAACTGCTTGCCGACGAGCGGTTGTTCAATATTCCGAAAATTCTGGAAGTGCCCGGCGGCGATCAGGCGTTCATCGACGATCTGCGCCTGCTGGCCAAACTAGCGCGCCGCGCCGTGAAGTAGCTCTTTGGCCGCCGCCCGCGTCGCGGTCGTAATTTTCTCCCCGCCCAGCATCCGCGCCAGTTCCTCGATGCGCTCGGCCTCGGCCAGCAACGTGACCTCGGTAAGCGTGCGGCCCTTCTCCACGCGCTTGCTGACCAGGTAATGGCGATCGGCCAGCGCGGCGATTTGCGGCAGATGGGTGATGCACAGCACCTGATGCTCGCGCGCCACCTCCTGCAGCTTGCGCCCCAGCCGTTCGGCCTGCGCGCCGCCGACGCCCGCGTCGACCTCGTCGAAAATCAGCGTCGGCACCGGGAAGTGCCGCGACAGCACGCGTTTGATCGCCAGCATGATGCGCGAGAGTTCGCCGCCGCTGGCGATGCGGGCCAGCGCGCGCGGCAGTTCGCCGACGTTGGGACTGATGAGAAATTCGATCTGATCGGCGCCGGTTTCGTCGATGCGTCGACCGCCCAGTTCGATGCCGCCGACCGCCAGTGGTTCGACCGGCGCGACGAACCGCGTGCCGGGCATGTCCAGATCGCCCAGTTCGCTTTCGACCTCGCGCTCCATTTTTTTCGCGGCCTTGGCGCGGGCGCGGCTGAGTTTGTCGGCCGCCACGGTCAGTTCGTCTTCGGCCTTTTGCAGCGACAGTGCGAGACCGGACAGTTCGTTGTCCAGCCGTTCGAGCCCGGCTAATTCTCTTTGCGCGTCGATCAACGTTTGTTGCACGGCCGGCAGCGAGCCGCCGTATTTCTTCTTCAACTCGTACAGCGCGTCGTAACGCTCCTCGATTTTTGCCAGCAACGCCGGATCGTGGTCGAGCGATTCGCCGTAGTCGCGGCACTGCGCGGCGACGTCCCCGGCGATGTTCGCCAGGTCGGTCAACCCGCTGGCGATGGGCGCGAGGCGCTCGTCCAGATCGACCTTGTCCTCGACGCGCCGCTGCAACTCGCCGGCGACTTCGGCCACCGCGCCCTCGTCGCGATCGTACAGCGCCTCGCAGACCTCCTGCGCCAGGCGCATCAGCGCTTCGGCGTTGAGCAGCACCTTGCGTTGCGCGGCCAGTTCCTCGTCCTCGCCTTCGCGCACGGCGGCGGCGGTGATCTCGGTAATGAGGAAACGCAAATACCCGCTGCGGGCCTCGCGATCCTTTTCCTTGCGCTCCAGTTCCGCGCGCCGGCGACGCAACTCGCACACAGCGTCGAAGCGGCCGGCGAGATCCTCGCGCGCACCGCGCAAACCGGCGTAGGCGTCCAGCAGGTCGCGGTGCATTTCGGGACGCATCAGCCCTTGCGCCTCGTGCTGGCCGTAGAGGTTGAGCAGTCGTTCGCCCAGTTCGCGCAGGTCGGCGACGTTGACGTTGCGTTCGTTGATCGTCACCCGGTTGCGCCCGGCGTCCTGAATGACGCGGCTGACCGCCAGTTGTTCGGGTTGTTTGTCGCCGTTGACGGAAAACAGCGCGTCGACCTCGGCCGATTTGCAGCCGGTGCGGATCATCTCGGCGGTGGCGCGCCAGCCCAGCGCCAGGCCGATCGCCGTGACCAGAATCGACTTGCCCGCGCCGGTTTCGCCGGTCAGCACGTTCAGACCGGGGCCGAAATCGATGTGCAGATCCTCGATCACGGCTAGGCGACGGACGGTCAATTCGCGCAGCATGAATCAACGTTCTCCGTAGTGAAGCTTCTCGCGCAGCACGTCGAAATAAGTCCGCTTCGGGTTTTTGATCAGCAGCAGCGGTTTGTCGCAGGTGATGACCTCGATGCCGTCGCCCTGGTGGATTTCCTGACCTTCCTGCCCGTCGCAGGTGACGTAGACTTCGGTGTCCTCGACCAGTTCGATGTCCACCCCGCGATCGCCGGGGACGACGATCGGGCGGTTGGTCAGCATGTGCGGACAGATCGGCGTGATGATCAGGCCGTTGGTTTGCGGATGGACGATCGGTCCGCCGGCGGCGAGGTTGTAGGCCGTCGAGCCGGTGGGCGTCGAGATGATCAGGCCGTCGGCCTTGGCCACGTACATGAAATTGCCGCCGACGCTGATCTTCAGATCGAAGATACGCGCAAGGGCGCTCTTGGTGATCACCACGTCGTTGAGCACCGTGTAGTTCTTCGTTTCATGACCGGTGTGCACCGTAACGTCCAGGCGCATGCGGCCGATGATGCGCGGCTCGCCGGAGATCACCATTTCCAGCACGTCGGGCAATTCAGCGAGGCGAATTTCGGTCATGAAGCCCATGCCGCCCAGGTTGACGCCCAGCACCGGCACCTGCCGCCCGCCCAGCAACCGCGCCGCCGCCAGGAACGTGCCGTCGCCGCCGAGCACGATCAGCAAATCGCAACGCGCGAACAATTCCGCCGTGGGCGTGGCGTACGGCAGATCGTACATGTGCGCTTCTTCCTCGGCGATCATCGGGACGAGCCCGTGCCGTTCGAGGTTGGCGATGACCATCCGCGCGGCGTCGCCGGCCTCTTTTTTCGCGCGCTTGATGAAAATACCGACGTTCTTCATGACTACCAGACCTCCCACCCGTCGCTGATCTCGAAATCAGCGTCGGGCAATTCCCGTTTGCCGAGGATTTTTTCACGCAGCGAGGAACCGGCCAACGGTTCGCGCTCGGGAATCGGACTGTGCACACCGTCAACGGGGAACGTGCCGGGGTTGGTTTCCGGATCTTCAAAATCGCGTCGGCTGTAATAATGAAAGTAAGTTTCACCCATCGGGATGCGATGGAACGCGTAATCGTCGATGAACTTGCGGCGCTCGATCAGATCGCGCAGAGCCAGGTGTTGCGCGCCGTAACGGAGCAGCCACTCGGGGATCGGCCAGGGCACGACGTCGATCATGGACAAAATGATTTGCGGTTTTTTTTGTTCGAGCACGTATTCACTATTGAACCGGCCGTGCCCGGCCATGCTGCGCGCCAGGTCGGTCGGCGTGTGAGCGATCGTCGCGTCGGTCAGCCCGACAAAGTCGACGATCGGCATTTGCGAACAGTAACCGATCGCGCCGATGGGGATCATGCCCATCGTCGTTTCGGCCGGATATAGCTGCGATAGATGATGGCCGATCTTGCACCACACGTGCGCCTTTTTCACCTGGCCGATGAAGATCATCCCCTCGTTGCGGAAGAACATCCCAACGAAAATCGAGAGCACCAAAAAGATCGGCGCGATCACCCAGGCGCCGGGGCGTAAACGCAGCCCGGCGATGTTCGGGTACACGCGGTTGATCGCCTGCCGCGCCTGCCGAGCCGCCTCGGGCAACAGCAACCACAGCAGCGGGATGATCGGAATCAGAAAACGCGCCAGCGGGAAATGGTCGCCGCCGACGTAGACCAGCGCGGCGATGTAAGCCAGGACCGTCAAGAACACGCCCCACCACCAGCCGGGCAGCGAGGCGCGAAAACGCAACGCCAGCAACAGCACCGGCAGCAGCAGATAGGGAATCAGCGTCACGTTGGTAAAGCGCCACAGGTAATCCAGGCCCATCGACACCAGCCCGAAGCCCGCGCCGGCAGCCTTGGCGTAATACGTGTTGGGCTGCCAATAGCCGAAGTAGCTGTGCCGCCATAACAAAAACGCGCCGTAAAGCACCGTGACCACCGCGCCGAAAACCAGCGAACGCGGCCAACGATTTTCTTTCTTGCCCAGCAACAGCCACAGACCCAGCGGCGCGGCCATGCTGATGCCCTCGGGGCGCGACAGGGCCAGCAAAAACAGCGCCACGCCGGCCGGGACGGCACAGCGAACGCCGTTTTCACGGCGCAACGAGCGAACGACAAACAGCACCGCCGCCAACAGCCAGAACGCGGCCATCGGCGTTTCCATCCCGGCCAGGGCATAGGCCACGCACGCCGGATGGAAAATCAAAAAAGCCAGGCCCAGCATCGGCAGCGGACGCAGGACTTTATCGGACAACAGCGTCTGCATCAGGTGCAGCGTCAGGGCGACCGTGCCCGCGTGAAACACGATGCCCAGCCAGGTCGCGCTGAGGGTGATCTTCATGCCCAGCTTCGCCAGCAACGCCAGCAACAGCACAAATAGCGTGTTGGAATAGCCTTCGACGCGTTCGCCGATGTTGTAGACCAACCCGTGGCCGTCGGCGAGGTTGCGCGCGTAGCGGAACGAGATGAACGCATCGTCGATAAAACCGAAAAGCGACAACGATTGCATCAGGCCGTAGCCGACCAACAGCACGATGAATAAAATCAGCGGGGCGAAACGGCGCAAAAGGTCTCCTTCCATTTGAATGGATGAAGCGGATTGTACCGTTGCGCAAAGCGGCGGTAAACCGCATTCGCGGGAAATCGGCACGAAAAAAACGGGCCTCTCTGGAGCCGCCGCGCGCCCTGTGTTAATGTTGTCGCATCCACCCCAACCCGGGACGAAAATGACCATCGACCTGTTCGGTTCCCCCGATGTCGCGCCGGCCAATGCGCCCTTGGCCGAGCGGATGCGTCCGCGCTCGTTTCAGGAGGTGGTCGGGCAGGAACAGGCGATCGGTCCGGGTTCGATGCTGGCCAAGGCGCTGGCGGCGGGCGAAGTGCCCTCGATCATTTTTTGGGGTCCGCCGGGATCGGGCAAGACGACCATCGCCCGCGTGCTGGCCTACGTGACCGACGCGATGTTCGTTTCCTTCTCGGCGGTGCTCTCGGGCGTGAAAGAGGTGCGGCAGATCGTCGCCGAGGCCAAGCAGCGGCTGCACGACAGCAACCGGCGCACGATCCTGTTCGTCGACGAAATCCATCGCTTCAACAAAAGCCAGCAAGACAGTTTTTTGCCGCACATCGAAGCCGGGACGATCATCCTGGTCGGCGCGACCACGGAGAATCCGAGCTTCGAAATCAACGCCGCGCTGCTTTCGCGCTGCCGCGTGGTGACGCTCGAACCGCTGGAACCGGCGGACATCGAAGCCCTGCTGCAGCGGGCAGTCAACGACAAGGAGCGTGGTCTGGGCAAGCGGCGGCTGAACATCACCGCCAAGGCGCTGGACCACCTGGCCCGGCAGGCGCGCGGCGACGCCCGGGTGGGACTCAACGCGCTGGAGCTGGCCGCGGCCGGCGAACTGCCCGAGGTCGACGGCAAACCGACGATCACCCTGGAGATCGCCGAAAGCGCCATTCAGGCCAAGGCGCTGCTGTACGACAAGGCCGGTGAAGAGCACTACAACGTGATCAGCGCGTTCATCAAAAGCATGCGCGCCTCCGACCCCGACGCGGCGCTGTACTGGCTGGCGCGGATGATCGAAGCGGGCGAAGACCCCATGTTCATCGCGCGGCGGATGGTCATCTTCGCCGCCGAGGACGTCTCCAACGCCGATCCGCGCGGCCTGGAACTGGCCACGGCCGCGATGCAGGCGACGCACATGGTGGGCATGCCCGAAGCGCGGATCATCCTCGCCCAGGCGGTGACCTACCTGGCCTGCGCGCCCAAGAGCAACGCCAGCTACACGGCGCTGAACAAAGCGATGGTCGACGTGAAGGAAAAAGGCGCGCTGGGCGTGCCCAAGCACCTGCGCAACGCGCCGACCCGGCTGATGAAGGACCTGGGCTACCACGACGGTTACCGCTACGACCACGACTTCGACCATCATTTTTCCGGGCAACCGTGTCTGCCGATCGAGCTGGAGGATCGCGCGTATTATCAGCCCGGCGACGAGGGGCTCGAAGCGCGCATCAAAGAGCGGCTGGAGTGGATCCGCCGCCACCGCGAAAAGCACCCGGACAAGAAAAAGTAGTCCGCTTTTTGCCTCTCCCGGTTTGTGCTACATTTTTGAGCGCTCCTGTTCCACCCCTACACGAGGTGCCGACCATGAGAACCATCCGCTCCCTGCTGCTGTTCGCCGCCGTCCTCGCCTTGCTGCTGGGCGCGTGGGCGTGCGCCGAAGACAATGACAACCGCGAGTTCGACGACGATGATGATGACGATTCGTTCGACGACGACATCGACGATGACGACGCCACGCCCGACGACGACACCGGCGACGATGACACCGGCGACGACGATACGCTCGACGACGATACCATCGACGACGACACCGGCGACGATGACACCATCGACGATGACACCATCGACGATGACGACGACACCCCGCCCCCGCCGACCACCGACGAGGCGCGCGCGGCGGGTTTTAAACTGTTTTACCGCGAGCGCGTCGATCGGCTGATCCTCTCCTGGAACCGCTTCGGGCTGGCCGGCGACGCGGTGGCGGCCACCAACATCGGCAAGCACAACATCGCCAAGTCCGGCAACGAGTACGAGGTGCTCGGCGGCGAAACCGACAACAACGACATCGGCGCGTCGGTCTTCGCCACCTGGTACGCCTACCAGGCGTTCGGCGGGCGCAACCTGGAGCTGACGTTGATCCGCCAGTTCGAAGGGCTGGCGTTTTACGAGGCGGTCACCGGCCACACCGGCCTGACCTCGCGCGAGGTGCTGCCCGGCTGGACGCGCACGATGGACGGCGTCAACGACACGATCTACCGCACGCGCGACGGCATCAATCCGTTCACGCCGCCGGTCGTGTTTTCCACAGCGCTTGAACAGGAAATTCTCGACACGTTCTACGACGACATCGTGATGACCTACCGCGAAAATCCGCTGGAGTACTACCCGAACTTCCGCTCGACCAGCGAAATGGGCGACTACGCGGTGACCTACGTGTTCAGCGATCCGCCGACGTACCTGCACATTTCCAATTGCTGCTCGTCGTGGAAAATCTCGCAGATCGGCACCTGGGAAGGCGCGTTCTGGGGCAACCACAACAGCCGCGATAATTTCCCGGATATGTCCTTCGGTTTCCTGGCGGCGATGGAAGCGGCGCAGAGCAAAGACCTGCCCGCCGATCTCGCCCAGGCCGTGCAGGAGGCGTTGGAAGCCGGGCACCGCATCGGCGACCGCATCACCGCCGACGACAACGTGCAGATGACCGTGCCGGAATGGGAGGACTACAACGAACTGATGCCGGGCGGACAGATTCGTCCCGACGGCCAAACCGAATGGCAGGACCTGGGTTCGCTGGCCAGTTGTCCGATGGCTTACATGGCCAAGGCGTTGTCGACCGACGGGTTGGACGCGCCGCTGCCGGTTTTGCCCCTGCCCGGCTCGATCGAAATGAGCGCCATCCGCTACCTGCTGGAGTTGATCGGCATGCCCGGCGTGCCGCTGCCCGTGCTCAAATGCCGCAGCATCGACGACGCGTTCGTCGGCATGACCTGGGGCGATCTGCTCGACCTGGAAATCTTCGGCGTGCCCTGGTACGAAATCGCCTTCGCCATCGCCGAAATCTGGCCCGACCTCTTCCCGGATCTGCTCGGCTCGACCGGCGACGACTTCAAGGAAATGGAACTGGCGGTCATGGCCCTGTGCCAGTACGCCGAAATTTATCAGAAGGACGACCTGTACGATCTGGCGCAGGAAACGATGCAAAACCTGATCGACATCCACCGCATTCTGGCCGAGCTGGCCTACTCGGCGGCGGCCAGCCCGAACCGCCAGGGCAATCCGGCGGCGTATGACGAAATGATCAAGGGCGCCGAGGAGCATCTGTACGTGGCGGCGATCATCGCGCGGCAGTTCGGCATCGAGGCGCCGGACGAGGACCTCAACGATTTCACCATCGGCCACCAGCGCGCGGCGAACATCGAGAACATCCTGTCACTGGGCGACACCGCCACCTGGGCGCTCAAGACCGACGAGGAGATCATGGCGGCGATTCAGGCCGAACTCGACAGCAAGGCCGAAAAGGAACCGTGGATCGTCGCGCGCTACTGGGAGCGCTTCCCGGAAGATCCGCCGATCCGCCGCAACGGCGACGGCTATGAGGCGATCAACCTCGACGGCGAATGGCAGTCGGTAGAGAATCCCTGGCACGCGTGGTACGGCGCGTCGAAGCTGATGTTCGAAGCGTCGTTGTGCACCAAGTCGCCCTGGACGCTCTCGTGCGACTGGGCGGTGCTCGGTTGCGCGCGGCCCGACCTGGACGGCTCGGGCGCGGTCGATGCCGCCGACCGGACGTTGTTCGACGCGGCCTACGCGACCTACAGCGGTGAAACCTGCGACGAGGGCAATAGCTGGTGCGAAGGCGCCGACCTCGACCGCAGCGGCGCGGCCGACGAGAGCGACACCGCGTTCATCGAGGCGGCCGACGGCTGCTGGTACTAGGTAAATTTAACGATCGAACGAGGCTCGGGAGCGAACGTTCCCGGGCCTTTTTTCTGACTTCCGCGCGCTCTGCTTTATTGTTGTAAAAGCTTAAAACAATTTCGATTTAGAATGCCATGAAAAGTAAATCAGGCGAAGTTTAACAACGTTGAAACGGATTTCCGCGCCGGATCTTCAAGCCCGCAGGGCGCAGGTCAATAGCGAAGGGCTTTCAGCCCTGGAATCAGTAAGGGCAAATTCAAGCAAACCCCGGAAAGGGGTGTAGGTAAGCTCGTTGATACGGATTATCAAAAATTCCTCCACCCCTTATCAGGGGTTGGATGGTCTGGGTGGGTCGAGATTTCCAGGGCTTCGCCCTTCGCTACTGACCGTCCGCCCCTGCGGGGCTTTGGCGGTTCGGGCAAGTCAATTCGGAAGTCGGAAAACAAGCTCTCACCCCGGCCTGCGGCCGATCCTTTCCCAGAGGGCGAGGGTTAGAAAAACCGGGGACTCGATTCCTTCGTGTCCCCGTATTTTTAAAAATATGCAGCCCGGACTCCCTTCTCCCCAAGGGAGAAGGGGCGGGGATGAGGGCGACATACCATCCGCCCCTGCGGGGCTTGTCGGCTCCGGGTGTCCCAATTCTGAAGTCACGAGCAAGCGATCGAACGAGGCTCGGGAGCGAAAGTTCCCGGGCCTTTTTTATAGCTGCGCCAGGATAGCGGGCAGATCGTCGAGCAGGACGTCGGCCTCGGCGAGATCCTCGTCGCCCAGGTAGCTGCGCACGGCGATCACCCGGCAGCCGGCGGTTTTCGCGCTGCGGATGCCGTAGGGCGCATTTTCCACCGCGAGGCATTGTCGCGGTTGCAAACCGAGTTTCATCGCCGCGGCCAGGAACGGCTCCGGATTGGGCTTGCCGCGCAGCACCTCGTCGCCGCAAACCGACGCGGTGAAAAATTCGGCCAACTCGGCGGGCAGCACGCTTTGCATTTCCACCCGCTGCGTGCCGGTGACCAACGCGAGTTGCAGGCCGCGTTCGCGGCAGGCGCTCAGCAGCGCGACCGCGCCGGGAAATACCGACGGTTGCCGCGCGTATTGCGCGAACAGGCGTTCCTTGGCTTCGACCAATGTGCGCGCACGCGCCTTGGTCGTCATCATGCCGTTGGCCTTGATGAAGTCCCGCGCGGACACCTCGGCTTTTTCGCCTTCGCGCAGGTAGACCTCGTGCTCGTCGAGCGCCAGACCCAACTCGCCGCAGGCGGCGACCCAGGCGCGCACGTGGGCGCTCATCGTGTCCAGCAACACGCCGTCCATGTCGAATAAGATGCCGCTAAAGCCATCGGCCAGGCCCATCGTCGCTCCTTTCGCGTCAAACTCCGCCCATGGTAAGCATCGCGCCCGCGAAGGCAAGCGGGTATTTCTCCCGCATTCCCCAATTCGACTGAATCCCGGGGAAAGTGCGGTTGCTTTCAAAATGGCGGCGCGATATGATTGGTTATTCTAATGAGATTTTTTTCAAGATCGGGAAGCGGAGAGATTGCTTGTACCGGGTATGGAATCCGGCAAGCCCGTTTCCGATTTTGATCAGCGAAATAGGAGAAGAAAATGGTTGGCTCTCTTTATCGGCGCTTTTATCAAAACCATCTATTCGTCGTCGTTTTCCTTTCGTTCGTCATTGTTTTTATTTTAGTTGGCTGCCAAACCTTGTCCGTGAAAAGCAAGGAAGACAATCGAGAGGAAATTTACAATCTGATTCAAAATATGCCCGATAAACGCTTCGACATTACAAATTTACAATGGCTCAGAGATGAAAAAAATGGAAACAATCTAATAGTGGGTTCAGTAACGAATCTGACAGATCTTCCGTTGAAGGAGGTAACACTATGGCTCACGCTTTATGATAAAATGAATCAAGTGGTGGAAAAATACTTCACGGTAATCGGCATCGTTTCTCCGTTGTTGAAAAATCAGCCCGTTTACTTTCAGATAACGGTGAAAGCAAGTCCATCGAATCAAACGTTTAATTTTCTTAATATGAGAGTGGAGTATCTCGTCGATATCGATTATCAGGCCAAGGAATATTTACCCTGTCAAATCATCGATCAAGCGACAATCAAAGCCCTGGTGGAAAAATATAAAAAGGATCCGCCGCCAAGACCGGTCAAACCAAAACTAACCATGACATATTCCATTACCGACATCGAGGATCCGGCATTGCGCGATAAGACCATGGGAATATTAAAAAGGTATACTGGAGGCATTCGACATTGTGTGGAAATGGTACTCCGCTCCAAACCGGATATCCTTCCCCTGCACATTTCATTGAATGTTTTCTTAGCTCAAAAAGGCTCGGTTGACCACGTCGATATTCTGGAAAGCAGTGGAAATGAATATATAGATGGCTGCGTTGTTCGTCGAACGAAAAGGCATCGGTTTCCTGCAGATTTGCTGCCAACGAATTCAATGAAAATTTCTTATGACTTCCAATCGAGTGAAAATAATCCCTAAAGCGTAAAACGTTTTAAAAGAGAAAAACCCCGGCTGAGGAGGCCGGGGTTCAAGAAGGAGGAAAACCGTTACGTAGCCACTTACTCTGTCACATCGTCATCGAGTTGTGAGTCATCGTCGTCATCGTCGTCGCCCAAATCGTTGTTGGGCGTCACGGTTCGTTCGGTTCGGCAATCGACGGTGCCGACGCATCCGGCGCCTAGATAGAAAATGTTGTCGGACAGGTAACCGGTGACCGCGGCGTTATCCGGATCGACGTTCACATGGTAGTCGACCGTGTGAATCTGAAAACAATCCAGATCGCCGAATTTTGTTTTTTGCACTTCAAACAGGACGATCGCCCGGCCGTATACTTCGCCTTTAAAAAATTCCGTCTTCTCCGAGCCGCCGCCGATCTCCTGCTTGTACACGGTGGCGATCGACAGGTCGTCGGTCTGCTCGATGGTCAACAGCAGTTCTTCCTCGCCGTCGTCGTCGCCCTCGGGGCAGGTATTTTCCTCGGTGGCCAGCATCACGGGATACACGCCGGCGATCTCGTCACCGAACAGCATTTTGTCTTCGTCGTCATCGTCGTCGTCATCGCTCGCGCAGGACATGGTGGTCAGCACCAGGCCGGTCGCGATGATCACAATCACCAGAATCCACGACCAATTGCGGGGGTCTTTCATCGCCTTTTCCTCCGGGCGTTTTCGCCGGTTTTTACCAGGAAAAAAGCCCTCGTTAATACAATCGGATCGGCGTTAATTGACATAACTTGGTTGAAGTTTAACGGTTCAAGTACTCTAAAGTCAAGCACAATTTGCACGCGGCACAAGATATGGATTTTTCCCGAAAAAAGCACGGAACATCTAGCGTAGGATCGGAGCGGCAACCAAGATAACATGGTCCGACCGCTCATCGCCTCTCCCGCCCGGCGGCGAAAGCGGCACGAGCCGAAAATCACTTGCAATGTCCCGGGGTGCGCGGTAAAAACATTCGATTATCAAATCTTCCTTTTAGGTAGTGGTGTAAGCGGAAAGCGGCGTGAAGAAACTAAACCTCGAAACCAAAGTCGGCATTTTTTTCGTGATCTGCTTTGCCTTGATCGCCGTCATCAGCCTGAAATTGGGCAATTACGAAATCGGCGAGACGGGCGGATACGAACTGTCGGCCGTTTTCCCCTCCGCCGCGGGCATCAACGACGAAACCCCCGCCCTGATGGCCGGTTTGCGCGTCGGCATGGTCACGCGCATGCGGCTGGAACTGGGGCAGGCGCGCATCTTCTTCAAGGTCAAGGCGGAAACCGAAATCCCCGAAGACAGCCGCATCGCCATTCAAAGCCGGGGCTTTCTCGGCGCGAAGTATCTGGAAATCACCCCCGGCAAATCGACGGAAATTTTCAAGCCGGGCGATTCGTTCGGCAACGTCGACGTTTCCGGCGAACTGTCCGGGCTGACCACCCAGGCCGGCGACATCGCCGAGGACCTCAAGGCGATCACCGCCAACCTGCGCAAGATTTTCGGCGGCGACGAAGGCGAAGAGGGCATCCGCGACATCTTCCTCAATTTGCAGGAGATCTCGCACCGCCTGGCCGGCGCGATGGCCGACAACCAGGAAAACATCAACCGGATCATGGTCAACATCGAGCAGCTCACGCGCAACATCGCCATCATGAGCGAGGAAAACCGCAAAGCCGTGTACGAGGCCATGGCGATGATGCCGGCGATCGCCGAGAACCTGAACAAGATCGCGGGCAACCTGGCGCAGTTGACCACCGACAACAACGAGGAACTCAACCAGGCGGTCCGGGAACTGGCGCAAACCAGCGCCAACCTCAACCAGGCGATGGAGCACATGGCCTCGATCACGCGCAAGGTCGACGAAGGCGAAGGCACGATCGGCGCGCTGGTCAACGACAGCGAAACGATCGACGAGATCAGCGACACGCTCGATTCGATCAACGAGTTCGTCGGCCGCGTGCGGCGCCTGCAAACGCACATCGATTACCGCGGCGAATACTGGATCGAGGAAGAGGAACTCAAGAGCTACATCTCCCTCCGGCTGCAGCCGCGCATGGACAAGTGGTACACGATCAGCGTGGTGGACGATCCCTTCGGGCGCTCGACCAGCAAGACGACGCACACGCTCACCACGACCAATCCCGGCCGCGACGACGAGGAAACGGTCGAGGAAATCGAAGAGAAGACCGAAAAACGCGACTCGCTCAAGCTCTCGGCGACCATCGCCAAACGCTGGCACTTCCTGGTGCTGCGCGGCGGCATTCTCGAGTCGGAGGGCGGCGTCGGGGCCGACACGCTGTTCTTCGACGATCACCTGCGTTTCTCCCTTGAGGCCTTTGATTTCGGCGACGACGACAACCCGCGGTTGAAGGCGAACGTCGATTTTCTGTTCCTGGATCACTTCCTGCTCACCGCCGGCGCGGACGACTTTATTCATCAGGACGTGCTGGACGGTTACGAAGATCCGCGCTGGTTCATCGGCGGCGGGTTGTACTTCCGCGACGACGATATTTCCACGCTCTTTACGCGCGTGCCGCTGCCCGATTTCTAAGCCGGCAAGGCTCTGGATTAAGTGCTCTACTATGGTAAGATGCACGCCCTGGGAGTTCATTTTGCTATCCTAAAATAACGATTGAGGCGCATTCGATGGCAAAGAAGGTAACCGGTCCGACGAAGGACGATAAGAACAACGTTTCCCAACCGAAAAACGGCGCGGCGAAAAAGACGGCCAAGCGTAACGTAACCTCGGCGCTGGATCTGCCCAGCATCGCCATCCCCGGCGGCATCGTCGCGGGCATCATCCTATTGTGCTACATCCTGGCCACCTATGACACGGCGCTGTTCAAGACCGATCTGGATCATATTCTGATGCTCGTGGCCGGCGGCTGCACGGTGCTGTTTTTCGTGGCGGCGCCGGTCTATCGCAACGGCAGGCAATTGACCAAGTCGTTCGCCAAGCTGACGGTCGGCGTCGTCGGCCTGTTGACCTTGCTCATCTGCGGCTATGCCCTGTACACCGGCGCGAATTTCGGCAAGCCGATCGCCGAGGGCGTCATCCTCGCCGGCGAAAACGACGCGAAGATGGTCTCCTTCAACAGCCCGGGCACGCACTACCGCATCTTCCTGCGCGGTTCGTTCCCCGCGTACGATCCGGAAAAGGAAGCGGCCAAGGAAAAGGCGGAGCAGGAAGCGCAAAAACAGCAGCAGACCGCCGAGGGGAAAAAGCAGGCGACGCCGGCTCCGAAGAAACAACGCACCTTCAAGGTGTCGGGCACCTATGCGATCCAGGTGCGCGCCGCCGACGGCCGCACGGCGATCACCGATTACTCGGGCACCTTCGAGCAGATGCACACCAAACGCAAGGTCAGCAAACGCGCGCGCGGTTACGTCGACGTGCTTAAAACCTCGGTGCTCAAACCGCTTAATCTGCCCCAGGCGGGCGAATACCAGTTGCACGTGCTGAGCTTGGGCAGCGAACTGGATCAGCAGGTCGAATACGCCATCTATCGCGACGTGCAGTATCCCATGCTTGTCGCGCTCATCGGCCTGCTGGCCGCGTTCGTCATGGGCCTGATCGACCACCTGGTCAAGCCGCTGCGCGTGGAAAGCTATTTCGCGGTGATGACCGGCATGGCCTTCGGCTTCGCCAGCTACTTCAATATGGACGCCGGTCCGATCAGCCCCTTCGGCACGATGGCCATCGACTTGCTGGTCGGCTGCGTGATGGGCGGCGGTATCGCCTACGTGATCTACGCCGTCGCCGGCAAGGCGTACAGCGCCATCGCCCGGCGCATGAAATGGTCGTTGAACTAGCCAACCGAGAAAGGAACCGAAATGGACGCCCTGTTCAAGGTGGTTGATGACAACCTGGATCGTATCCTCGAAGAATTGAAAACCTTCTTGCGGCTGGAAAGCATCAGCGCCGATCCGGCCCGTAAACAGGCGACGGCCGACACCGCCGGCTGGCTGGCCGAGCATCTCAAACACATCGGCATGGCGCACGTCGAGGTCTTCCCGACCGAAGGTCACCCGCTGGTCTTCGCGCATCATCCGGGGCCGGCCGACGCGCCGACCGTGCTGATCTACGGCCATTACGACGTGCAACCGGTCGATCCGCTCGAACTGTGGACGACCCCGCCCTTCGAACCGACGATCCGCGACGGCAAGATTTACGCCCGCGGCACCACCGACGACAAGGGCCAGCTTTTCGCCCACGTCAAAGCGCTGGAAACGCTGCTGCGCGAAAAGGGCGAACTGCCCGTGTCGGTCAAGTTGATCTTCGAAGGCGAAGAGGAAATCGGCTCCGGCGCGCTGGGCAAATGGCTGCCGGATCACAAAGACCTGCTCACCTGCGATCTGGTCGTCGTCTCCGACAGCAGCATGATCGCCAAAGGCCAGCCGTCGATTCAGTACGGCCTGCGGGGCCTGGTCTATTTCCAGGTCGAGGTGGAAGGGCCCTCGGGCGACTTGCACTCCGGCAGCTTCGGCGGCGCGGTCGCCAACCCGATCAACGTGCTCGCCGACATCCTCGCCTCGATGAAGGACGAGAACAACAAAGTCACCCTGCCCGGCTTCTACGACGACGTGCTGCCGCTCACCGACGAGGAACTGGCCAACTACGACAAGCTGCCCTACGACGAGGCGGAATTCCTCCAGGCCACCGGCGCCGAAGCGACCTTCGGCGAAGCCGGCTTCACCTCGCTGCAGCGCATGTCGGCGCGCCCGACGTTGGACGCCAACGGCATCTGGGGCGGCTTCCAGGGCGAAGGCGCGAAAACGGTGCTGCCCGCCAAAGCCGGCCTGAAAGTCAGCATGCGCCTGGTGCCCAACCAGGATCCGCACAAGATCGCCGATGCTTTCCGCGCGCACATCGCCAAGGTCGCGCCGCCGGCCGCGCGGGTGAAGGTCATCGAATTCCACGGCGGCCTGCCGTTCATCTGCCCGCTCGACGAACCGGCGCTGCAGAAGGCCGCGGCCGCGCTCAAGACGGTCTACGGCAAGGATTGCCTGTTCTCGCGCGAAGGCGGTTCGATCCCGATCGTCGCGGACATCAACGCCGCGCTGCACCAGCCGGTGGTGCTCATGGGCTTTGGCCTCAACAGCGAAAACGCCCACGCGCCCAACGAGCATTTCGATCTGGAGAATTTCGTCGGCGCGATCAAAACGAGCCTGACGTACCTGCACTTGCTGGCGGAAAAATAATCGCGGAAAAATTGACGATCTGAGGGCGGGCCGCGCGGCTCGCCCTTTTTATATGCCCAGGCCCGTCAGCAGCAGCGCCAGTCCGTTGGCCGACGGCGCGACGCCCTGGTGCACGCCCAGACGCGGCAGCGCGAACAGATCGGGTTGCCGATCGGCGAAGCCCGCCGCCGTGGTCAGCGCGCCGGCGTAACCGGTGCGGGCGACCAACTGCCGCAGCGCCGCATTGTGATCGCCGTTGGGATAACAAAACACGGGCGACACCGCGCCGAGATGTTCGACGATCTGCCGCCGGCTCAGTTCCAGTTCGGCGCGCGCGGTGGACGAGTCGCCTTCGGTAAGAATCACGTGGTTGACCGTGTGGCTGCCGACCTCGAAACCGCCCGGCATCATCTGCCGCAGTTCGTCCCACGTCACCAGCTCGCGGCGGGGCGGCAGTTTTTCCTCGGCCAGCTCCTCCATGAACGCGACGACCTCTTCGCGCGCTTCCGGCAATACGTTCTTGCACGCGGCCAGCGCGGCCTGCACGAAGCGCGGGCGCTTGGGCTGATCGACCAGCAAGGTCATCAGGAATTTCGCCGCCGCCGGCATGCGCTGATCGGGAAAGGCGCGGATCAACGATTCGCGGCGCTGCCACATGCCCGCCGCCGACGCGGCCGCGCGCGAAAACCAGAACCGGTGCCGCGTGTCGACCAGGCCGGTGGGCACGAAGATCGTCGCGGGCAATTCGCGGTTGCGCAACACGGGCAGCGCGTTTTCAAAGTTGTCGAGCCAACCGTCGTCGAAGGTCAGCGCCACCGTACCGTGGGCGATTTTCTCGCCGGTCAGCAGTTGGCGCAGCAGCGCGGACAGCTTGACGACGCGGCAATGCGCCGCCAGGTAATCGCAATGGTCGGCGAAGGTTTCGCGCGTGACGAACATGCCCGGCTCGACCAGATCGAGGTCGTCGTTCGCCGGATCGAGCACGCGATGGTAAGCCAGAATCGCCGCGCTCCCGCCGGTGAGTCGTCCCAGCGCCGGCGCAAGCCCCAGCCCGCCGATCGTTCCCGCCGCCAGTTTGCGCGCCAGCGATTTCACGCCCATTGGCTCATCCTTTTTCGTCCGAGCAGTTTGGCGATGGTCCGCGCGATCGTCTCCAGATCCTGCTTGGTCATCCCCTCGACCAGCGGCAGCGCGATCAAGCTTTCGGCTACGCGCTCCGCACCGTCGAAGGGCGCACCGCGCAGATCCAGATCGCCCTCGATCCCGGGAATCTTGTGCACCGGCTGCGGGTACATCGCGGTCGCGCCGATGCCCGCCGCCTGCAACGCCTCGATCAACTCGTCGCGCAACGTCACGTCAATCACCAGCAACGGCCGGCGCAGCCAGGCCGGCACCGCGCCGCTGCGCGCCTTGGGCAGCACGATCGCCTTGCTCTGCTCCAGAAAACGATCGAGCACCTCGGCCAACTGCCCGCGCCGCTGGTTGATCGCGTCGAGGCGGTCCAGCACCCGCGAGGCCAACGCCGCGCGCGCGTTGCCCATCGCCGGCGTGGCGAATTGCGGCTCGTACACCGTGCGCCCGACGACCACCCCGGGCATCGCCGAGGCCAGTCCGTACACCGACGGCGACAGCGCCGCGCCCATCGCCAGGCCCTTCATCGCCGCGAGAATGCCCGGCGGAGCGGGCTCGCCGCGAAACTCGTCGGCCATTTCGTCCATCGCTTTTTGGATCGACTCGTCGCGCACCAATGCCGCGCCGCCGCCCAACGCGGTGATGTTCTTGCCGCGCCCGAAACTCAGAATCCCCGCCAGACCGTACCCGCCGACCGGAAAACCGCGTAGCGACGCACCCAGCGCCTGTGCCGCATCGTCGATCATCAGCGCGTCGTGCGCCTCGGCCAGCCCCTGCAGGCGCGTCAGGTCGCCGGGCAAGCCGAACAGGTTGGGCGACACGACCGCCAGCACGTCTTTCCAATCCAGGCGCGCCAGGCGCTCCAGATCGTAATCGAGCGTGCCGGGCGTGATCTCCGCCGGGGTAACGATCAATCCCGCGCGCACGATCGCCGCCGGCACCGACCAGCAGGTGTAGGCCGGGACGATCACCCGCTTGCGCGCATCGAGCCGGCTGGTCGCGGTCAACAATGCGGCCAACGCGGCGCGGCCCGAGCCGAACAGGTACACCTTTTCGCTGGGGATGCGTTCGCTCAGCTTGGCGCACAGGTCGTCGGGCGCCGTCGAGCCCGCGCGCAACGCGGCCCACAGCTCGTCGCCGTGCAGGCGGGTTCCGACCGGCGGCAGTTTGCGCATGGCTCTCCTTACGGCAAATCGCGCGCAATCATCGGCCCGGCCAGGCGGGTCAGCCAGACCGGCAGCTTTCGCCAGAGGCGAATCGCGCGTTCGAATTTGGGATTCGTCGTGTTCAGTCCGGGCATTTGTTCGCGCGTGAGCAGAATGTACTGCCAGTACAACTGCTCCTCGACGCCACCCCAGTACTTCTTGAAGTTATATCCGCCGCCGCCTTTGGTCGAGCGGCCGAAGTCGATTTTCGTCAGGCCGCGCGCCGCCGCCGCGCGAATCGCCGCCCAGTTCATCGCCGGCACCGGCGCGAAGCGGTTGCCCGCCGGCACGCTGGCCGACCAGATGAAATAGCAGGTATCGCCGAAGTCGACGGTCAATTTCGCGCCGATCGGCCGCCCCGCGTGCGTCGCGACGGTCACCTGCGCCGCCTCGCCGAAGGCCCGCAACAGGTTGACGAACCACCGCTTGGGCAGCACCGGCGTACCGTGATTGCGCTGGTTGACGGCGAAGACGCGGTAAAAATCGTCGAGGTGCTCGCGGCCGAACACGATGCGCACGTCGTTTTTTTCCGCCTTGCGGATTTTGTTGCGCACGTTTTGGTGGATTTGGCTCGTCCAGACGTGCTCCTCGCCGGCGGCGATGTCCAGAATGTTGGTGACCTTGAATTCGTTGGTCGGCAGGTCGCTTGCGCCGGGCAGCGCGAAGCGATGGCGAAATTCGATGTACTCGCAATTGTGCGCGGAACCGACGCACCGCGCCTCGTCGAGCAACGCGCGTTGGGTCGGTTCGTCGTCCGCGGCCAGCCCGCCGTAATTGAGGAAGGGCATGCTCACGGCCATCGTGCCGAAAAAACGCGTCTTGAGCGCGAACAGCGGCAGTACGCCGCGCACGCCGGTTTCGTCCTCGGCCAGCAGGTACAGCGGCCGATGCCCGAAGGTGCGCGCCACGACCTCGCGCCACGGCAGGGCGTGAAACAGCGTGGCCGACGCGCTGCGCTCGACGAATTGCGTCCAGAGCGCCGTATCGGCCGCGGTCCATTCGCGCACGCGCATCAAAATTCCTCCACCTCTTCGATCACCGGCAGTTCCAGCCGCGAATACCTGGCCATCCGCTCCACACAGGCCGTGACCATCACCAGCACGTACAGATGCGGATAATAGGCGACCGACAGAAACGCGCCGCTGACCGCCCAGCCCACCAGGCTGCCGATGACCGCCGCGCGCGCCGCATGAAACAGTTGATCGTCGCGGCGATCGTCCAAATGAATGAAGCGCAAGCGCCGCATCGAGCGGAACAGCACCACCGCCAGACCGAAGATGGCGAAAATGCCCGCCATGCCCATCTCGCCGAGCACCTGAAAATACACGCTGTGCGCCTCGCGCCAGTTGGCGGCGATGGCGGTGGGCGGTTTGTATTGCATGCCGTAGGCGACCGAAAACGCGCCCGCGCCGACGCCGAAAAACGGATGATCCGCGAACATGCGCACACCCGCGCCCCAGGCGTCCAGACGGCCCAGCGCGCTTTCGTCCTCGTCGTAATCCTTGATGCTGGTGATGCGGTCGACGAACTCGTCGGGCGCGAAGGCCAGCACGCCGATGATGATCAAAAAGACGGCCACCACCGCCAGCGAAATGCCCAGCACATATTTGCGCGAACGCAGCACCCACACGACGTACAGCGCGAGGATCAACGCGATCATGCCCAGCAGGCCGCCACGTGAGAAGGTGACGGCCACCGCGACGATGCCGATCAACACGCCGAACAGCAAAATCATCCGCCAGATACGGCTGCGCGCCAACGAAATGAACATGATCGTCCAGGGCAAGATGACGTTCTGCGCCAGCGCGAAATCGTTGCCGTCGCCCAGAAACCCGCCGATAATTCCGCCCGAACCGCCGTTATCGACGCGCGTGTCGGGCATGGCGAAAAAGCGTACGACCAGCACCGTCGAGAGCACGATGAAGATCAAAATCAACGTGGTCATGAAGGCGCGCAAACGCGGCGCCGATTCCACCATGTGCACGATGAGGTAGGTCATGAACACGACGCGCAACGTGTCGGTCAGGCGCGTCATGGTCAGCGATTTGTAAAAGCTGCCGGGCATCGAAACGACAATGGCGACCAACACCAGTCCCATGAAAATCATCGGCGTGGTGATGATCGGCTTGACCACGCGGTAAACCAGCATCTGCAGTAAAAAAGCGGCGGTCAGCAACGCCACGCCCAACAGCGTCAGGCGCAGCGGCTCGAGCTGCGGCAGCAGATCGCCCGGGCGCACATACAGCAGGAACAAATAAAGCAGCACGCCGTAAAACGGCTTGGACAACACCGCCCCGGCGACGAAGACCGCCAGTAAACCGGCGATGATGAACAGCGGATCGACCTTCAACAAGACCAAACCGATCAGGCCGCAACCGAAGATGATCAACACGAACGGCGCGAATTTCCCGAGCCTACGCCATGCCATTTCGAACAGCGCCATCATGCCCGGCCGTCCTTTCCGGTCAGGAGGCGCACGACCATTTGCCGCTCGTTGTGGTTGAACGCGCCGGACAACCAGGCGCTCAGCAGGTAAACGACCTCGCCGGTAATGACCACCATGAGCAGATTGTATTCGCCCAAAAACCAAACCGCCACGGCCAACAACAGACCGGCCGGCAGAGCGCGCCAGGGCACCAGCCGCGCCGACAGACCGCCCAGGCGGCGTTGCATCGTCACGGCGAGGAAGGTCAGCAAAACGATTTCACCAAGCACCGTGGCGACGGCCGCGCCCATCGCGCCGTGGCGGGGAATCAACACCAGGTTGGCGACGATGTTGACCGTCATGGACGCCACGTTGCCGACGAGCACCGTTTTCAAATGCCCGGCGGCGGTCAGCGCCCACCCGAAGGTCATCGAGCCGAACCAGACCCACAAAAAGCCGCCGAGCAACGCCGCCACCGGTCCGCCGTCGGTGTATTTCGCGCCGTAGATCCACGGCACGAATCGCGCGCCCAGCAACGCGCAGCCGATGGCCAGCGGCAACGCCAGGTGCAACGAGGCGCGCAACGAAGAGGACAGCAACTCGCGCCAGGAATCGCCGCCGCGCGCCATGCCCGCCGCCAAGGCGGGGAACAGCGCGCGCGTCACCAGAATCGGCAAGGCCAGCAATATTTCGAAAAAAGCGTACCCGGCGCGGTAAAGGCCGACGGTGCGTTCGTCGGTCATGCGCTCGAGCATCACGGTGTCGATGCGAAAGGCGATCGTCCAGGCCAGGCCGATAAGCAAAAAGGGAAAGGCCTCGGCGAGCAAGGCGCGCGAACCGGCGAAACGCGGGCGCAGCGTCAATCCGCTTTCGACGCGCCTGACCAACAACATGGCAAACACCGCAGTCAGCCAACTCGCGACAAGGTAGGCCATCATCACGCCGGCGAGGCCGTGTTGGACGAGGGAAACCCAGATGACCAGCAACAGCAACAGCAACGCTTTGACCAAGGTGATCGCCGCGGAATATTTCATGCGCTGGCGCCCGTCGAACAAGGCGACGGCGATGTCCTCCAGCGCCTGCGCCGGCAGGATGAACGCGGCGACGGTCACGGCCATGAACGTGTCGGTCGGATAACGCAGCAACGCGGCGCAGAGAATCATCAGCACGGCGGCGCCCAGGCCGAAGACGATTTTCAGGCCCAGCGCCGTGGCGATGCGCCGTTCGCCGCCGGCGGGATCGGCGGCAATCAGGCGGGTGATCAGCGGATTGAGGCCGAAGCCGGCGACGACCGAGAAGATGCCCATCAAGGCCATGGCCACGCCGAAGCGGCCGAAGTCATCGACGATCAGCGAGCGGGCGACGAGGATGGCGACGACGAAGGACAGCGCGCGGCGCAAAATTTCCGCGCCGATGAGGATCGCGCTGTTTTTCGCCAGTCGGCTTCCGCTCACAAAAACCTCGAATACAGTTGCGCGTATCGTTGCACCATGTGCTCGTCGGAAAAACGGTCGTGCCACAGTTCGTAACCGGCCTGGCCGAACGAGCGGCGCAGGTTCGCATCCTGCAGCAAATCGACCAGCGCGTCGGCCAGCGCGGCCGGGTTCCGCGACGGCGCGAGGCGGCCGGTCTTTTCCTCGACCAGCGCCTTGGGCACATCGCCGACCGCCGTGGCCACCACCGGCAGCGCGGCGCTCATCGCTTCGAGCATGGACATGGGCAGCCCTTCCCAATCGGAGGAAAGGGCGAACAGATCGGCGATGCGATACAGCGCGAGCGAATCCAACCGCCAGCCGGGCAGCCGCACGCGGTCATCCAACTTCAGCTCGCGCACCTTCGCCTCGAGCACCGGCCGCTCGCTGCCCTCGCCGGCGATCAACAAGCGCCCGGGCACGCCGCGATCGCGCAGGAGGCCCAACGCCTCGATGAGCACGCCCAGGTTTTTTTGCTTTTCCAGCCGCGCCACGGTCAGGATCGTCGGCATCGCCGCGTCGAGACCGAACTCGGCGCGCAACGCATCCGCCTGCGCCGGCTCGACTTGCGGCACGCGCGCCACGCCGTTGGGAATAACGACGATCTTGTTTTCCGGCCAGCCCATTTTTTCGATCAGATCCTGCCGGTTGTCGTCGCTGACGCTGATTACCTGGTCAAGCAGACGCACCAGCACCCACTCGGCGGCCTTGACGCTGGAGCGTTCGGGAAACTTGCGGCTGTGATCGGTCACGACGATCACCTTCGCGCCGCTGAGCTTCGCGGCCAGCGTGCCGGTGAACAGCGGACCGCTGTTGTGCGCGTGCACGACCTGAATATTGCGCTCGCGGAAAATTTTCGCCAGACGCCCGGGCAGGCGCAGGTCCTTGCCCGGCTGCTTGTTCAACGCGACTACCTCGATGCCCGCTTCTTCGAGCATCGGCGCGAAATGACCCTTGACCGTCAGGCACACGACCATCGGTTTGAACGGTGCCGTCAAACGGGTGGCCAGATGGCTGACCACGCGTTCCATCCCGCCCACTTCCAGACTGTGCACGATTTGCGCTACGCCGATCGAACTCACTGCATGCTCCCGGAAATCATTGGTGCAGAGAATAACCCAACGCGGCGCATTGCGAAAGCGCCGCATCAGGTGAAGCATCGGTCGTTTGGACGGACGAGTTTAGAAATAGGTGTAGGAAAACGTCGCCAGATAGCGCAGCGTATCGTCGTAGTCTTTGTCTTCCTTGAAGTTGTAGCTGGCGCCGGCCGACACGTTGAAGTGATTGGTCACGAAGCGCAGACTGCCGATCACCGAGTTGGTGTCTTCGTCGTTGGTCGTGCCGCGCATGAGAACGCCTTCGTATTCGGTCATCAGTTCGAGGAAGTTGCGCGGATGCAGCGGGAAGATCATGCCCGCGTGCACCATGCCGGACTTCTCCTCGTATTCCTGATCGTCGATCCACGGATCGCGCAGCACGAACACGCCGTCGGCCATGATGGCAAAGGCGTAATCGGTAAAGGACAGGTCGTTGATTTCCAGACCCATGGCCAGCATGACCTTCAAGCCGTAGTTCTTCACGTCGCCGGTGCCGCGATCGTAGTCGCCGGTCGGCAGCATGCCGCCGACACCCAGGGCGAAGGCGGGCAGGAAGTTGTACTGCTTGATCATGCCCCACTTGAACATACCCTCGACGGTGCCGATGTCGCTGACCTCGTCGGTTTCGTAGTCGCGCACCAGCACGCCCAGGTTGTTGTAGCGCGCGGTAACCAGCAGGTCGGTCATCACGTAGGGCACGCGCAGGCCGAATTCGAGACCGCCGGGGATGCCGACGGTGCCGAGGAAGGACACTTCGCGGCGGTAGTAGGAGGGCTCCGAGCTTTCCTCCATCATGCCGCCGAGGCCGACTTCGAATTCGCCGGGTTTGAGCGTGCGCGTCGAGGACGTGACCATCAATCCCGACAGGCCGAAGATGTTGAACGGCAGGTTGTTGATTTTCGGTTTCGGTTCCGGCTTCTTCTCAGTCAGGTCTTCCTGCTCGGCCGGTTCCGGTTCCTCTTGCGCGAAAACGGCAAGCGGCGCGCACAGCGCCACCGAGAGCAGCAAGAGTATCGTCACCAGGTATCTCATAAATACTCCAATCGGCCTGCGAATCGGACACATCCTGACACGCGCGATCATTTTTCGTCAACTGGCTTTGTATTTTTCCCGCGATCGCCGTTGCCGCCGTCGGCCCCGGCCAGCGTGGCCAGCGCCTGCCGGGTCGGCTCTTCCAGCCCCTGTTGGGCGGTGTGGATCAACTTGTCCAGTTCATCGTGAAACTCGGGGCCGACCTCGCGAACTTTGCGCACCACATGGATTTTGTTGTGCGCGGTCGGGCCGATGCCCTCGGCGTCGTCCCACAGTTCCTCGCGCAGTTTTTCGCCGGGACGCAGGCCGGTGAACACGATTTCGACATCCCGCTCGGGCTCGAAACCCGAGAGCAAAATCAGGTTGCGCGCCAGATCGAGAATGCGGATCTGCTCGCCCATTTCCAGCACGAAAATCTCGCCGCCCTGCCCCATGGCGGCAGCCTGCATGACCAACTGCACCGCTTCGGGGATGGTCATGAAGTAGCGCATCATGTCCGGATGGGTGATCGTCACCGGGCCGCCCGCGGCGATCTGCCGCCGAAACAGCGGGATCACGCTGCCCTGGCTGGCCAGCACGTTGCCTAAGCGCACGGCGAGAAACTTGGTGCGCGATTGTTCGCGCGCGTGACCGAGCGTCACCCATTCGGCCAGGCGCTTGGTGCGGCCCATCACGTTTTGCGGGCGCACGGCCTTGTCGGTTGAAATGAGCACGAACTTGTCGACTTCGTGCCGGGCCGCGGCGGCCGAGAGCACTTTGGTCGCGCGCACGTTGTTGAGCACGGCGGCCACGGCGTTGGATTCCATCAACGGCACATGCTTGTAAGCGGCGGCGTGCAAAATGATGTCGGGGCGTTCGCTGCCCAGGACCTGCTCGACCAGCACCGGGTCGCCGGCGTCGCCGACCACCGGCACGATGGGAATGGTCTGGAAGTTCTTGCTCAACTCCCAGTGAATGAAAAACATGCTGTTTTCGTTGCGGTCCAGCAGCACCAGCCGCGAGGGGAACAGCCGCGCGCACTGGCGGGCGATTTCGCTGCCGATCGATCCGCCCGCGCCGGTGATCAAAATGCGCCGCCCGGTGAAGGCTTCGCGGATCATTTTCATATCCAGGCTGACTTCCTGCCGGCCCAGCAGGTCCTCGACGTCCACGTCGCGCAACTGCTTGATGCTCACCTTGCCGCCCAGGATGTCGCTCATCGCCGGCACCATGCGGAAGCGCACGTCCGAGCTCTGGAAGCGCTCGATCAGCTCGCCCAGTTCCTTGGCCTTGATCGAGGGCGTGGTGATGATCACCTCGTCGATGCTGTAGCGTTGCAGCAGCCGCGCCAGGTCCTCGCGTCCGCCCAGCACGGGCACGCCGTGAATTTTCGATCCCTTCTTGGGCAGGTAATCGTCGATGAAGCCCACGACGTTCATCCGCAGGTGCGCATTGGCGCGGATCTCGCGCAGGATTTCCACGCCGATCTCCCGCGCGCCGTAGATCAACACGCTGCGGGTCGAGCCGCGCGGCGGCAGGCGCGACCATTCGCGGAAGGCGCGGATAAGAAAACGGATCCCGCCCAGAAAGGTGATGCAGATGAAGGTGTCGATCAAAAACACCGACCGGGGATAGTCGGCGCGAAACACGAACATCACGAGAGTAATGAACACCAGCGAGCTGCTGACCACGGCCTTGATGATGTCCATCAGATCGTTCATGGACACATAGCGCCACCAGCCGCGGTTGAGATCCCACAGGTAAAACGAACCCAGGCGCAGCAGCAGAATCAATGGCAGAGTTTTAAGCAGCGTGTGCAACGGCCAGTTGTCGTGCACCGAAAGATCGAATTCGAAACGCAACAAAAACGAAAGAATATAGGAAAGCACCACCAGGGTCAGTTGGCTGAAAATGACCAACGGACGGCGATGACGCAATAGCCACATACCGAACGGTTTATCCAAAAAGTTATGGCCGGTCGCCGGCTCCTGATGCTCCAAAGGCGTGGTTCCTCCTTACTAAAAGTCCTATTTTACTCATCTTTCTCCTTTTATGCCAATGAATTTGAACGGTTGGACAAAAAGCATTGATTTTCCGCTCTCATTGGATAAACTACGGGCGAAGTTGGGTTTTGGAAGTTTACGTTTACATCCATTTTTATTGGAATCCTCCGGATAATCCAAAAATCATTTTATTAACGGAGAAAGAGGAGTGTCCACTCTTCAGGAGACTGTTGTGAAGCTCTCGCGGAAAACGCTGTTGGCGATGCTGGCCGGTTCCGTTTTTGCCATCGGTTTGCCACAACTCTGGCTTAACCTCGCCGCGCAAAGCAATGTGTTGCCGAATCTATTGTCTTCCTCGTTCATGGGACGACCGGTGACCGCCGTGATCATGGTGGTGTTGGGATTGTTCGTGCTGGCGCTGGCCATCTGGCGTCGCTCGGAAAATCCCTACGGGTATTTTTCTTTTGGCGTTTTGTTGACCCTGGTCGGCGTCAGTTTCGATTTTTTCCACAATCTGGCCGGACAATTCTATTTTGGAGCCCTGGCTGTTCTTTACATTTTACTGTTCATCCTGCCGCGAAAAAACGAGGGAAAAGACACCACGTCATCCGACTGACCGCTCGCCGACTACACCGCAACAAGCGCTTTATTGCGCGCACCAAGCATGTATAATGAGCGGGTTCTCCAATACGGAAAGGAAAACGAATGCCTGAGGCGGAAAGCAATCTGGCTGTATTTATCGATTTTGAAAACCTGGCGCTCGGTTTCAAAGATCGCAAGACCAAGTTTCAAATTAAAATGGTGTTGGCGCGCCTGGTCGAAAAAGGAAAGATCGTGGCCAAAACGGCCTATGCCGATTGGGCACGCTACACCGAATACAAACACATGATGCACGAGGGCGCCATCGAGTTGATCGAGATTCCCAAGCGGGTGATGACCGGCAAGAACAGCGCCGACATCCGGCTGGTCGTCGACGCGATGGACCTATGCTATTCGAAAGATCACATCGACACGTTCGTCATCGTTTCCGGCGACAGCGACTTTTCGCCGCTGGTCTCCAAGCTCAAGGAAAACGGCAAGCGGGTCATCGGCATCGGCATGAAGGATTCGACCAGCAACCTGCTGGCCGACAACTGCGACGAGTTCATCTACTACGAGGATCTGATTGCGCCCGAAGCCAAGGGCGAGGAACTGGACGACAAGATCCCCAAGAAAAAGCGCGAAGCCTTCCACCTGCTGCTCGACTCGATCGAGGCGCTGGTGCGCGAAAACAAGGAAATCCTCTGGTCGAGCATGGTCAAAGACACCATGAAGCGCAAAAAGCCGAGCTTCAACGAGTCGTACCACGGCTACCGGAGTTTTTCCGAATTGCTGGAAGACGCGCAAACCAACGACATCATCCGCCTCAAGACCGATCAGCGCAGCGGCACCTATGTGATCGTCGGCTACGGCAAACGCGCCAAGCAGGGAAAAATCACCGAAGAGAAATAATCACGGACGACCGTCCGACACGCCGTATCATCGCAAAAAAAGGCCGCCCCGCAGGGCGGCCTTTCGTTTCGCACGAATGCGTTTTCGGCTTACTGACGGCCGGAGACCAACTCGTCGACAACGGCCGGATCGGCCAGCGTCGAGGTGTCGCCCAGGTCGTCGATCTCGCCGGCCGCGATCTTTTTCAGGATGCGGCGCATGATCTTGCCCGAACGGGTCTTGGGCAGCGCGTCCGCCCACTGAATCTTGTCGGGCGTGGCGATCGGGCCGATTTCCTTGCGGACGTGCCCGACGAGGGATTTCTTCAGTTCTTCGGTCTTCTCAACGCCCGCGTTCAGGGTCACGTAAGCGTAGATGCCCTGGCCCTTGATCTCGTGCGGGAAGCCGACCACCGCCGCTTCGGCGACCGTCTCGTGGGAGACGAGCGCGCTCTCGACTTCGGCGGTGCCCATGCGGTGACCGGAGACGTTGATGACGTCGTCCAACCGGCCCATCAGCCAGTAGTAGCCGTCGTCGTCCAAACGGGCGCCGTCACCGGTGGTGTAGTTGCCCGGGAACTGCACGAAGTAGGTGTCCTTGAAGCGCTGGTGATCGCCGTACACGGTGCGCATCAGCGACGGCCAGGCCTGACGGATGACCAGGTAACCGCCTTCGTTGACTTCGCACTCGCTGCCGTCTTCGCGGATGATCGACGGCTTGACGCCGAAGAACGGCACCGTGGCGCTGCCCGGTTTGATCGGGGTGGCGCCGGGGATCGGGCTGATCAGGATGCCGCCGGTTTCGGTCTGCCACCAGGTGTCCACGATCGGGCATTTGCCGCCGCCGATCGTCTGGTGATACCAGATCCAGGCTTCGGGGTTGATCGGCTCGCCGACGGTGCCCAGCAACTGCAGGCTCGACAGGTCGTATTTCTTCACGAAGTCGTCGCCTTCCTTCGCGATGGCGCGAATGGCGGTCGGCGCGGTGTAGAAAATGTTGACCTTGTACTTTTCGCAGATCGCCCAGAAGCGGCCGGGATCCGGATAGGTCGGGATGCCTTCGAACATGATCGACTTCGCGCCGGCGCACAGCGGGCCGTACACGATGTAGGAGTGACCGGTCACCCAGCCGATGTCGGCGGTGCACCAGAACACGTCGCCCTCGTGATAGTCGAAGATGTACTTGAAGGTCGTGGCGACATAAATCATGTAACCGCCGATCGTGTGCAGCACGCCCTTGGGCTTGCCGGTCGAACCGGAGGTGTAGAGGATGAACAACGGATCTTCCGCGTCCATGATTTCCGCCGGGCAGTCGGGGCTGGCTTTGTCAACCGTCTCGTCCCACCACAGGTCGCGGCCGGCCACCATCGGAACGTCGAAGCCCACGCGCTTGTAGACGATGCACTTGCCAACCGGCTTGCCGGCGTCTTCGCACATGGTCATCGCCGCGTCGGCCGTCGCCTTCATCGGCACGGATTTCTTGCCGCGGAACACGCCGTCGGTCGTGAACAGAACTTTGCACTCGCTGTCGAGAATGCGGTCGCGCAACGCTTCGGCCGAGAAACCGCCGAACACGATGCTGTGGATCGCGCCGATGCGGGCGCAAGCCATCATCGAAATGGCCAATTCCGGGATCATCGGCATGTAAATGGCCACGCGGTCGCCCTTCTTGACGCCCAGGTCTTTCAGGACGTTGGCCGCTTTGCACACTTCGGCATGCAGGTCTTTGTAGGTCAGGATGCGATCTTCGCTCGGATCGTTGCCTTCCCACATCAGGGCCGGCTGATCGCCGCGGGTCGCCAGGTGACGATCCAACGCGTTGAGCGTGATGTTGGTCTTGCCGCCGACGAACCATTTAATGCTCGCGTCGGTGAAATCGGTGGCGTACACCTTGTCCCACTTCTTTTCCCAGGTGAACTCATCGGCGATCTTGCCCCAGAAAGCGTCCGGATCGTCGACGGACTGCTGCCACATGGCTTTGTATTCATCGATCGACTTGATCCAGGCCTTCTGCCGGAACGATTCGGGAACCTCGAATACGCGGTTCTCCAGGCTCATACTGGTGATGCCCTTTTTCTCCTCGGACATGTCATCCTCCTTCGGCAACTTTTACCGGTAAAAAGATCAAATACGAAGACACGAATCTTCGCCGTTGTCCCATTCTGGGTTGTTACGAGATCCCCGCCCCGATGCATAGTCTTGAGGTAGAATTCACTAGGAGTTGGGAACATGAATGAATGCTCATTCACAGAGAACGGCAACGTACCAGCACTTCCCGCACCTGTCAAGATTAATCTGGCTAAAAACAGCCCTTTCACGAAAAATTTTCGCTTTTTTCACAGCAAAAACCCATTTTCGCACCCCTTCGTGAAAAAAGAGCCGGTCCGCTCGATCCGGCTTGTGAAATCAAGCGTCTTTCCCGGCCATTACCCGTGCGCCGCGCGAAATTTCCGACTTTTCACTTGACACCGCCCCCCAACATCTGTAAGAAGCGTATTCGCTTTTGGCTCTTTTCTATTCCCGGCTCGTCTAATGGTAGGACAGCGGACTCTGACTCCGTCAGTCGAGGTTCGAATCCTTGGCCGGGAGTTGGGTCTCGCCCGGGCCGAGCGAATCGGTCCGACGAGCCCCACTTTGGTCCCATCGTCTAGCGGTTAGGACGCTGGCCTCTCACGCCGGAAACAGGGGTTCGATTCCCCTTGGGACTGCAAAAAGCCTCGTGCATGCGCGAGGCTTTTTTCATTTATAAATTTCAAGTTATAAGTTATAAATTGGACGCATTGATCAATTATTTTATTGGAGAAATGAAAATGATCAAACCGGACATTCGTCGGCGATCTTACGAATTTTCCCTTACCGTCATCAAAATCTGCCGCCAAATGCAAAAAAATGCATTGGGCAAAATTCTTTGCGATCAACTGCTGCGCTCCGGCACCTCCATTGGCGCCAACATCGAAGAGGCACAAGCGGGACAAAGCCGAAAAGATTTTCTGGCGAAGATGTCTATCGCCCGCAAGGAAGCGCATGAAACGCACTACTGGTTACGATTGATCCGAGACAGCCAAATTCTCACCAGCAATAATTTGGACGAGACAATCGATGAAAGCGAGCAGCTCATGCGCATTCTCAGCGCAATCATTCTGTCCGGCAAACGGAATTCGTAACTTTTCACTTATCACTTTTCACTGTCTTTGCCTCTGGCAAAGACGCCTTCGCCCAATCATCCGGAAGTCGGGCCATTGCTGGACGAAAGTCAGCAAATCTCGCGCATCCTCTCCGCCATCGTCATCTCAACGCAAAAAAACTCTCAATAATTTAACCTTCCGTTTCACCGCCGGCTCTGGTTTATAATCGTGGGCCTCAAAACAGTACCGAATCGGCGGGGAGCTTTATGATCCGGTATATTCGCTTCGTGATCCGTTATCGGGTGTGGGTGTTGGCGGCGGTGGCGCTGGTCACGATCGCCGCGGGCGTGGTGATGAGCCGCGCGGTGCTCGCCTCGTCGATCGGCAAGATGTTCCTGGGCGAAAGCCCGGCCTACCGGCAATACCTGGAGCGCAACCGGCAGTTCGGCGACAACGACGTGCTGGTCGTGGTCGTCGCGGAAACCGCCCCCCTCGGGCCCGCCGGGCAGGAGCGTTTGCGCCGGGGAGCCGCGGCGGTGGGCGAGTTGCGCGGCATCGTCAACGTGCGCAGCCTGCTGGACGCCCAGCGCGTCGACGGTTCGGGCGACGAGCTGCGCGTGGATCGCTTCGCCGATCTGATCGCCGCCCAGCCCGAGCGCAAGGACGAGCTGTTCGCCCAATTGCGCGACGATCCGCTGAACCAGGGCCTGTTCGTTTCGCCCGCCGGCGACCATCACGCGCTGGTGCTGGAGTTCGACACCGAGGCCGACCTGCCCGCCGAGAAGATTCCGGCGATCATCGACCAGGTGCTCGCCGCGCTGCAGGCGGCGGGCTACGAGCGCGTGCAATTGCACATCGCGGGCTTCCCGGCGGCCGTCGCCGCAATGATCGAGGAAACGCACTTCAACATCAGCCGGCTATTCCCGCTGGTGTGCCTGGCGCTGCTGATCGCCGCGTGGCTGATGTTCCGCCGCCTGTGGCCGGTGGCGCTGACGATGATCGTCGCGCTGATCGGCGTGATCTGGACGATGGGCTTCGCCACGCTGATCGACCGCCACATCAGCATTCTGGTGAGCACGTCGCCGGCGATGATTTTGATTGTCAGCTTTTCCGACGTGGTCCACCTGTGCAGCGCCTACCTGCTGGAACTGGGACGCGGTCGGAAAAAGGACGAGGCGATTCTGGCCAGCGTCGAGGACGTCGGCCGCGCGTGCCTGCTGACCTCGCTGACGACCTTCCTGGGCTTCGCGGCATTGAGCTTCGTGCCCGCGCCGGTGTTCCGGCAGATGGGCGTCATCCTCGGTTTCGGCGTCGGCATCGCATTGCTGCTGGCGGTGACGCTCACGCCGATTTTCTTCTCGATCATCCGCCAACCCAAACCGTGGCGCAAAGGCGCGACCGGCCAGGTGCAGGATCTGCTCGATCGTTTCCTCATCGGTTCCGAGCGTCTGACCCAACGCCGCCCGTGGGCAATCATCGCGCTGTTCGCCGCGCTCACCGCCGTGTCGCTTTACGGGCTGTCACAGGTGCGCATCGACACCGATTTCATCAAGCGCCTCTCGCCCAACAACCAGGTCCGGCGCGACAGCGAATACATCAAACAACATTTTCACGGCCTGACCGCGCTGGACATCTGGCTGACGGCCGACGCGGACGAAGGGCTGCTGGATCCGCAACTGTTTCGCAACGTGGCCGCGTTTCAACGGCAGGCGGAGGCGTTGGACGACGTGGACCGCGTCTATTCGTTGGTCGACCTGACCAAGGTCATGCACCGCGAAATGCTCGCCGGCGACATCGGCGACGCCCCCCTGCCCGCCACGCGCCAGGCGCTGGCCCAATACCTGCTGCTGTTCGAGATGGGCGGCGGCAAGGATCTGGACCGGCTGATCGACACCAACCGCTCGCTGATGCGCATCAGCCTGCAATTGCCCAACGACGGCGTGGTGGCGTCCTACGAAACCGGCCGGCGCGTACAAGCGTTGGCCGAACGCACGCTCGGCGAAGGCGTGCGCGTGGAAAGCAGCGGCCTGATGTACCTGATGGGCCAGTGGCTCGACGAGATCGTCGCCGGGCAGAAACGCGGCCTGCTCTTCGCCTTCCTGACCATCGCGGCGGTGATGATCATCGGCCTGCGCTCGTGGCGCGTAGGCGCGTGGTCGATGGCGCCCAACGCCATTC